>Ga0302348_1000076_pt1 | contig 119908 bp, 108 predicted proteins | sample PhySR1_FD_202177 | JGI IMG/M metagenome (GOLD analysis project Ga0302348, IMG submission 202177) | Leaf surface microbial communities from sunflower plants in UC Gill Tract Community Farm, Albany, California, United States - DLSL S.R1... | ecosystem: Host-associated > Plants > Phyllosphere >...
GCGCTTCTTCCTGGTCAGCGTTGGTGGAGCTGATCTTCAGGACGTTGGTGTCGAGCATGCAGCGCACGCCCTTGAACTTGTCGGTCGTCAGGATGGCCGTGCGTTGCAGCGCGCTCTGCAGGAACGTGCGGTCGATCGTGAAACTGTTGCGGTAACCCTTCGGGATCACGCGCTGGAAATCCGGGAACTTGCCTTCGACCAGCTTGGAGATCAGTTCGATATTGCCAAAGGTGAACTTGACCTGGTTCGACGCCAGTTGCACCGAGACGGGATCGTCCACGTCTTCCAGCAGGCGTTGCAGTTCGAGGATGGTCTTGCGCGGGATGATGACTTCGTGGCGGCCGCCGGCGCCTGCCGGTTGCTCGCCGGTTTCAACGCCGCAATAGGCCAGGCGGTGGCCATCGGTGGCGACTGCCATGACTTGCTTGCCATCGACCACCAGCAGCATGCCGTTGAGGTAGTAGCGGATATCTTGCTGGGCCATCGCGAAGTGCACCATCGCCAGCAGATGCTTGAGCGTCTTCTGCGGCACCGTGATGCGGGCACCGAAATCGGTTGCCTCTGCGACGGTCGGGAATTCTTCGGCGGCCAGCGTCTGCAGCGCAAAGCGGCTCTTGCCGGATTGCACGGTCATGCGCTTGTCGTTGAGCGTGAGGGCGACTTCGCCTTCAGGCATGGCACGCAGGATGTCGACCAGCTTGCGGGCGGCCACGGTGGTGGCCACATCGCCGGTGCCGGCGCCGCAATCGGCGTGCGTGGTGATCTGGATTTCGATGTCGGTGGACAGGAAGGAAACCCGTTCACCTTGCTTGGTGATGAGCAGATTGGCCAGGATGGGCAGCGTGTGTCGGCGTTCCACGATGCCGCTCACGATTTGCAGCGGACGCAGCAGGTTGTCTCGCGAGGTTTTGACCAATTGCATGAAGGCGATCCTTGGCTTGAGAGGTGACACCGCGCGCGCCCCAGCCTGGGCCCACGTGGGCCGGTGCCTGCAGGAGCATTCGCGATTAACCCAAAGTTGTTGTAAATCAAGGGGTTAATCACAAATTATACCGCAAATAAGGGGGCGCTGGATAGCGTCACGCGCGCGGCAAATATGTCTATTGTGCATGAAAAGACGCCCGCATTGGAGCGGGCGTCTATCGAGGCTTGATTCAGGGCGAATGGCGTTGCCATGCGCTCTGCTGACCATCGCGCGGTCAACCCTTGAGCGTTTGCTCCAGCACGTGCAACTCGTGATTGAGCTGGGCGTCCTTGGTGCGCTCGTCGGCGATCTTTCGCACGGCGTGCAGCACCGTGGTGTGGTCGCGTCCGCCGAATAATTCGCCAATCTCGGGCAGGCTCTTCTGCGTGAGTTCCTTGGCCAGATACATGGCGATCTGGCGCGGGCGCGCGATGTTGGCCGGCCGCTTCTTGGAGTACATATCCGCGACCTTGATGTTGTAAAAATCCGCGCAGGTCTTCTGGATGTTTTCCACCGAAATCTGGCGGTTCTGCACCGTCAGCAGGTCTTTGAGCGCCTCGCGCGTGACCTCGATCGTGATCTCTTTGCCGTGGAAGTTGGAGTACGCGAGGATCTTGCGCAGCGCGCCTTCCAGCTCACGCACGTTCGAGCGCAGGTGCTTGGCCACGAAGAAGGCCACCTCTTCCGGCACGGTCACGTTCTCGGCCTGCGCCTTCTTCATCAGAATCGCGACGCGCATCTCCAGCTCGGGCGGCTCGATCGCCACCGTCAGGCCGGAGTCGAAGCGCGAGATCAGGCGGTCATCGATGCCGGTGATCTCCTTCGGATACGTATCGCTGGTGATGATGACCTGCGCGCGGTTGGCGATCAGCGCCTCGAACGCGTAGAAGAACTCTTCCTGCGTGCGGTTCTTGCCCGAGAAGAACTGAATATCATCGATCAGCAGCAGATCGAGCGAGTGGTAGTAGCGCTTGAAGTCGTCAAACGCCTTGCGCTGGTATGCCTTCACCACATCGGACACGTACTGCTCTGCGTGGATGTAGCGGATGCGCGCGCGCGGGTTCTCCATCAGCATGAAATTGCCGATGGCGTGGATCAAGTGCGTCTTGCCCAAGCCCACGCCGCCGTAAAGGTACAGCGGGTTGTACGACTTGCCGGGGTTGTTGGCGACCTGAATGGCGGCAGCCCGCGCCAACTGGTTCGCCTTACCGGTGACGAAGTTGTCGAACGTCAGGATCTGGTTCAGCCGCGAGCGCTCGTGCACGGAATCATCCACCGGCGCCTGCGGCGGCGCGGCCAGGCTCGTGACCACGGCGGGCGCTTGCGGCATGCGGTACGACTGGGCACGGACTTCGGCGGCGTCCATCACGGGCACATCGATATCGGCAGCGGTATGGCTGGCCGTTGCGAGCGCGGTTTCGCGATACACGGCCTGCGCGGGGCGCAGATTGGCCGCATCATGCGCGGCACCGTTGCCGCCCGACATGGCCTGTCGCGGTTGAATCTGTTGCGCCCCCAGAGGCTGCATCGGCACCGGCGCGAGCGACGGCTGCAAGGCCGCCTGGCGCTGGCCGGCGGTGGGGTCGAGCACGAACTGCACGTCGACCGTCGCCTCCCAGTAGTCGCACGCAAGCGACTGGATGCGGCCAGAGAACTGGCTCTTGACCCAGTCGAGCTTGAAGCGGTTGGGCGCGGCAATCCGCAGCGTGCACGCCTGCTCGTCGAATGACAGCGGCGTCAGCGGCTTGATCCACGTCTTGAATTGTTGCGGCGTTAGCTCACTCTCAAGCTGAGCAGACGCCGCATGCCAGAAATCCTGCATCGTTATCGTTAGGTGTTTGACCGGCGCCACACGCGTCTGATGACGTCCCCGGGTGGGCCGGCCGCCGGGTCCCTGGCGCTGGCCAGAAACCGGGTGGCTTTCGTTATTGGAACGGGATTGTACCCCCTGCGGAAAGTTATCCACAAAGGATAAGTCTGTGGATAACCTGTGGACCTGCTGTGAGTAGCGGTGGACAACCGATTTTATTGACTCACCGCAAACCCAATCCCGACAAGGCTTTTCGCAGAGCGCCCCAAGCCGCACAAGGCGTTGGGGACAACTCGTCGACAGGTGGATTAGAGGGACCGGGCGCGCGTTATCCCCAATCAGTTAGGCTTGACAGATGCGGGAAATGCCGCTTAAATGTCGGGTTCTGCGATGCGCAGCAGGGGAGCGCACGCTTGTTCGCGTCAGATGCGGGGCGAGAAACACTTCGTCGCGACTGATCCGGCTTAGGCCCGATGCTCTCGGTGCCCGATGTTCCGGTGACACCCTAGACCTGAACAACACAGCGCACGGCGGTCTGCGTGGGCGATTTCTCTGACTGAATCGACACCAGGCCGCGGGGGCAGCCCTAGGCCCGGCGCGTGCGGCGATGTCCGCACCACCCATTAACAAGAGAGTGCATCATGAAGCGTACCTATCAACCTTCCGTTACCCGTCGCAAGCGCACCCACGGTTTCCGTGTCCGCATGAAGACCCGTGGTGGCCGTGCCGTGCTGAACGCACGCCGCGCCAAGGGCCGTAAGCGCCTGGCCATCTAAAGACGGCCGCGCCGAGGGTGGCGGCTCATGGCCGTTGCCCATGGCTTTGCGGCACGCTGGCGATGGGCCTGCACGCCTACCCCAAAGCCGCAAGGCTGACAAAAACGGATGAGTTTTCATCCGTTTTTGCTTTGCGGCCGGTCCGGCGTAGTCGTCACTTCGTGCTGTATGTGCGCGCCAACGGCAACGTCCAGGCGCGCTTGGGCGTGGTGATCGGCAAGAAATTCGCCAAGCGCGCCGTGGAGCGCAACCTCATCAAGCGTCAGTGCCGCGAGTTGTTCCGCCTACGTCAGCCTCTGCTGGGCGGGCGCGACGTGCTGATCCGTCTGCAGGCCAAGTTTCCGCGCCAGGACGTGCCCACCGTTGCCGCCTTCAAGCGCATCTGCCGCGAAGAGCTGATTCAGCTCTTTGAGGTTGCCACGAGACCGCTGCCGGCGCCCCCCGCCGCCACACCTCCCCAGCCCACTGCTGGGAGCACGCCATGACGCGCGCGCTGCTGTTTCTGCTGCGCATCTACAAAGTGGCGTTCAGCCCGTTTGTGGGCGCGCAATGCCGTTTCCTCCCGACCTGTTCTGACTACGCGCGCGACGCCGTGCTCACTCACGGGCCGGGTTACGGCAGTTATCTTGCGGCAAAACGTCTATGCCGTTGCCATCCGTTCGCACAAGGCGGGTATGATCCTGTGCCGCCCGCCGCTGGCGACGCTGTGCCCCGCTCCAACGATCCCGCATCGACCGACGCGACCGCAGCTGACTCCCAGCCTGCGCGGCCGTCGATTCACCTTCCCAGACCGTAATCCGACATGGATATCAAACGCACCATTCTCTGGGTGATCTTCTCGCTGGCGGTTGTCCTGCTGTTCGACAACTGGCAACGCGCGAATGGCCACCAGTCGATGTTCTTCCCGACGCCGCAAACGGCCACGTCGACGGCCGCCGCGCCGGGCAGCACGCCCGCAGGTGACGTGCCGAACAGCGCCTCCACGACGGTAGCCACCGGGTCGCAAGCCGCCCCGGCCACGGGCGCCGCTTCGCAGGCACCGGCCTCGGAAAAGATCGTCATCTCGACCGACCTGCTGCGCGCCACCATCGACACCGATGGCGCCATCGTCACCAAGCTGGAACTGCTCAACCAGAAAGACCACGACGGCAACCCGATGGTGCTGTTCGACCGCAGCGTCGAGCGTACCTATCTGGCGCGCTCGGGCCTCATCGGCGGCGACTTCCCGAACCACACGACGGTGTTCACGGCATCGGCCGGCCCGCGTGACCTGGGCACCGGCAACGACGTGTCGATCACGCTGACGGCCGACAAGGGCGGCGCCAAGCTGGCCAAGACCTACGTCTTCAAGCGCGGCAGCTACGTGATCGACACGCGTTTCGACGTGACCAACGACGGCACCGCGCCGATCAACCCGACGCTGTACCTGGAACTGGCCCGCGACGGCGGCGCTGTGGAGCAATCGCGCTTCTACAGCACGTTCACCGGCCCGGCCGTGTACACCGACGGCGACAAGTTCCACAAGATCACCTTCGCCGACATCGACAAGGGCAAGGCGCACGTGCCGGCCCCGACCGACAGCGGCTGGGTGGCGATGGTGCAGCATTACTTTGCGTCGGCGTGGATCCCTGCGGACAACGTCAAGCGCGAGTACTACGTCAACCGCGTCGACACCAACTTCTACCGCATCGGACTCCAGGAGCCGCTGGGCACAGTCGCGCCGGGCTCCAGCGTGTCGGCCACGGCACGCTTGTTTGCCGGCCCACAGCAAGCACGCATGCTCGAGGCCATCACCCCTGGCCTGGATCTGGTGAAGGACTATGGCTGGCTGACCATTGTGGCCAAGCCGCTGTTCTGGCTGCTTGAGAAGATCCACGCGCTGCTGGGCAACTGGGGCTGGTCGATCGTCGCGCTCACGGTGCTCATCAAGCTCGTGTTCTTCCCGCTGTCGGCCACGAGCTATCGCTCGATGGCGAAGATGAAAGACCTGCAGCCGCGCATGACGGCCATCCGCGAGCGCCACAAGGGCGATCCGCAGAAGATGAACCAGGAGATGATGACGCTGTATCGCACCGAGAAGGTCAATCCGCTCGGCGGCTGCCTGCCGATCGTGATCCAGATTCCGGTGTTCATGGCGTTGTACTGGGCGCTGCTGTCGTCGGTTGAAATGCGCGGTGCGCCTTGGATCGGCTGGGTGCACGATCTGTCCACGCCTGATCCGTTCTACATTCTGCCGGTGCTGATGGCCGTGTCGATGTTCGTGCAGACCAGGCTGAACCCGACCCCACCGGACCCGGTGCAGGCCAAGGTCATGATGTTCATGCCGATCGCGTTCTCGGTGATGTTCTTCTTCTTCCCGGCCGGCCTGGTGCTGTACTGGGTGGTGAACAACTGCCTGTCGATCGCGCAGCAATGGTCGATCAACCGCATGCTGGGTACCAACAAGAAGGCGGCACCCGCCAAGTAAGGCGAATGCGCTTCGGCAAAAAGGGCACCTCCGGGTGCCCTTTTTTTACGCCTGCCTGAAACGCTTCAAGCTTTTCAAACGGGAGCGTGGCAGACGGCCTCGATGTTGTGGCCATCCGGGTCGCGCACGAAAGCACCGTAGTAGTTCGGGTGATAGTGCGCGCGCACGCCGGGTGCGCCATTGTCGGTGCCGCCTGCGGCCGTTGCCGCAGCGTAGAACGCCTCCACCTCGGCACGCGTGTCGACGCGGAAGGCCACGTGCAGCGGCGGCTTGTTCGGTCCCTGCCCAGCCATCGCCGCTGAAATCCAGAACTCCGCCTTGCCGGGTGGGCCAAAACCGGCCACATCGGTGTGGCCGGTGACGGCCGCTGGAAACTCCAGCACCTTGGTCAAGCCAATGGCGCTGAGCGCCTGTTCGTAGAACCGCTTGCTGGCTTCGAAGTCGCTGACGACGACGCCGGTGTGATCGATCATCCGAATCTCCTGGGTTGGAAACTGGCGCGCAACTGCGCGGCTGCCGCACAATACCGCCCATGACCGCTGCTGACCATCCCACCGCCTTGCCGAACGCTTCCGCCGCACCGCGCGCCCCCATCCTCACGATCCCCATCGCGGCGATTGCCACCGCCCCCGGGCGGGGCGGCATTGGCGTGGTGCGCGTATCGGGGCCCGACGTGCGGGCCGTCATGCAAGCCGTGTGCGGACGCCTGCTGACGCCGCGCCAGGCAACTTACCTCCCCTTCCTCGACGCCGACGGTAACGCCATCGACCGCGGCATCGCGCTGTGGTTTCCCGCGCCGCATTCGTACACGGGCGAAGACGTGCTGGAGCTGCAGGGCCACGGCGGCCCCGTCGTGATGCAGCTGCTGCTGCAGCGTTGCCTGGCCGCCGGTCGCGAGATCGGCCTGCGCGTGGCGGAGCCCGGCGAGTTCACGCGCCGCGCCTTTCTCAACGACAAGATGGATCTGGCGCAGGCTGAGGCCGTCGCCGACCTGATCGAGGCCAGCACCGAAGCTGCCGCACGTTCGGCGGCGCGGTCGCTCGATGGTGCGTTCTCGCAGGCGGTGCATGCGCTGGTCGAGCGCGTGATCCATCTGCGCATGCTGGTGGAAGCAACGCTGGATTTTCCTGAGGAGGAAATCGACTTCCTGGAAGCCTCCGACGCGCGCGGTCAGCTCGCTGGCATTCGCGCGGCCGTGGATGGCGTGCTGGCGCAGGCGCGCCAGGGTGCGCTGCTGCGTGAAGGCCTGCACGTGGTGCTGGCGGGGCAGCCGAACGTGGGCAAGTCGTCGCTACTCAATGCGCTGGCCGGCGCGGAGCTGGCCATCGTCACGCCCATTGCCGGCACCACGCGCGACAAGGTGCAGCAGACCATCCAGATCGAAGGCATCCCGCTGAACATCGTCGACACGGCGGGCCTGCGCGATACGGAAGACGAAGTCGAGCGCATCGGTATCGAGCGCACCTGGGCTGCCATCGCCCGCGCTGATGTCGTCCTGCATCTGCTGGACGCAGCGGACTATCGCGCCGACGGCCTCTCGCCCGAAGATGCCACCATCGACGCTCGCATCGCCGAGCACGTGCCCGCCGGCGTGCCAACCCTGCGCGTCGTCAACAAGATCGACCTCTCGGGCGTGGCCGTACCGGGCCGCGTGGATTCAGAGACGCCCGAGGTGTGGCTCTCGGCGCGCGATGGCCTGGGCGTTGAATTGCTGCGCGCGGCGTTACTGGAGATTGCCGGCTGGCAGGGCGGCGGCGAGGGGCTTTACCTCGCACGGGAGCGCCATCTCGCCGCGCTCCGCACGGCCCGCGAACATCTGGCCACGGCCGCAGAGCACGCAGATCAGCAAGCGCAATCGCTGGACCTGTTTGCCGAAGAACTGCGGCTTGCGCAGGAGGCGTTGAACAGCATTACGGGGGCGTTTTCGAGTGATGACTTGCTGGGGGTGATTTTTAGTCGGTTTTGTATTGGAAAATAACTGGCTGCCCATGGATGCCCAAGGTTGCCAAGAGCACCCTAGCAAACCATTGTTTTACAAGGAATTATTGGCTCACGTTGCCCAATGATTCCCATTGACACCCAGCGATCTATAGTACACAGTTAAGTACACAAGCCCTGCTTGGTTATTTTCTGTGTACTAAAGAAGATGCCCCGGACAGTCACCCCCCTCACCGACACGCGCATCAAGGCCCTCAAGCCGAAGACCGCCCGTTACCAGGTCGCGGATGGCGGCGGCTTGGTGCTGGAGATCATGGTGTCGGGGTCGAAGGTCTGGCGGTACCGCTACTCGCTGCACGGCAAGCAGCAGCCCCTTGTGACGATCGGTGACTATCCGGCCGTCAGCCTCACCGCAGCGCGTGAGCGAGCCCGCAGGTATTCCGAGATCGTTGCTGCAGGCGCTTCCCCCATTGCCCAATCCAAGAAGGATCGCGGCGCCGATACCGCACCGACCACCGTCCGCGAGTTCTCGGCACAGTGGTTTGAGGCGACGATTGCCGACAAGTCAGAGGAATACCGCCGAGGTGTGCGACGCGCCCTGGACAAGGACATCCTTCCGGTCATCGGCTCGAAGCCGCTCACGGAAGTCACGCCAGGCGAGGTGCTGGAGGTCTGCGACAAGATCAAGGCTCGCGGTGCGCCCAAGATGGCCCTCTTCACGCGCAACGTACTCAAGCGCATGTATGAGTACGCTGTTGCGCGCCACGTCGCCACGACAAACCCTGCTCAAGCTCTTGTCGCCCGCTTCATCGCCACGCAAGAGAGCCGCACCCGCGTTCTGACCCCGGACGAGATCGGCAACGTTCTGCGGAGCATCTACGCCTCTGACATTCGACGCCTGCATAAGCTGGCGCTGCACCTGCTCATCCTGACGATGGTGCGCAAGTCGGAACTGATCGAGGCCCGCAAATCAGAATTCGATCTGGATGCCGCGATCTGGCGCATCCCAGCCGAGCGCATGAAGAAGGACAAAGAGCACTGGGTGTACCTGCCAGCCCAGGCTGTCGCCATGCTGCGTGAGATCTTCTCCCTCACCGAAGGCAGCGCGTTTCTGTTCCCGACCAGTCGCGGTGGCAAGGACGTTCCGATTGCCAAGAGCACGCTCAACACTGCTGTGCGCGCGCTCGATATGGAGGTTCAGCACTTCGTGCTGCATGACTTCCGCCGGACCGCGTCCACGCACCTTCACGAAATGGGCCAGTCGTCAGACGCCATCGAGAAGGCGCTTGCTCACAACATCAAGGGAATCAAAGGCGTCTACAACCGCGCCGAGTACGCAGAGGAGCGGCGTCGCATCCTGCAGCTTTGGGCTGATTTTGTAGACGCGCAGATCTCGGAAGAAAAGAAGGTGGTGATTGGCCGCTTCGGCAACGCTGCCTAGGGTTTGCATGACCGCGCCTGACGGAATCAGGCAAGCAGCAGGAACGATGTTGGCGCATCGAACCTGCCTGACCACAACCAAGCTAATAAGGAGCTTGATCATGGCTGACATCCATTCTAGCGAACGCGTGATCATCGACGGCTTTGAGCCGGTGTCGGTAAACGACATCGAGTGCACGGCAAATATCACGGAGGAACAAGCCAATGCAATGGGCGCCATCTTCCGTGCCATTGGGCGCATGACAGACGACAAGGACATCAAGGCACTCTGTGAGCATGGCGCACTTCAGGCTGACTTGCAGGCAAACGACCTTGACTCTATCCGAGAGCATGCGTCGAAGGCTGGGCTCCGCGCTAGCGATGTTCGATACGCCTAAAGCGCGTCGCGCAGCTGCATGACAGTTGAGCAGTAGGCAGTCAGCGGCAGTCAAGGAGCGGCAACTCCAAGACCGCCTGACCACAACACGACCTAAATAGGAGGTTCGTATCATGGCTGAAGCAGATTTTACCGCCCCACCCGAGGCAACGCCGCGCCGCAGCGCCGCCGTCAAGGCCGCTCAGAACTTAGGAATGAGTGAATTCGATTGGTACAACAACGTCAGCTCTGATCTTGGCAAGCTTGTTGCCCTACTTGACGTTGTTTGCGGGGAGAACTTTGAGGACTTGGGACGAGAGAGCCAAGCCTGGCTGTATCAGCTCGCACATGACGCCGCGAACAAGACCCAAAGGACTTTTCACGGAACGCATCGCGAAACGTCAGACCTGGAGTCATCATGAGGCTCGAACAGTACGAAACGCGAGACCGATCCTATGGTGCATGGCACCGAGCGCCCTCCATCGGTCGTTACCTAAAGGGCGCGCAGGCAGAATCGCTGACCATGGCGGACTTGGATTCGGTACTGTTCACCGAGTACGACAACGGCAGCAAATTGCCCTTAGCACTGGTGGAGGTTGCTCGCGACATCGGGCAAGACAAGCCCGCTGGCGTGCTCCGTAAGCTGGCGGAGATGGCAGATGTTCCCGCCTTCGTTGCCCTCTACACGCCGTCTGCGCACGCCAATCCCACAAACCCAAACTGGTGTGACATCGAGGCCTTTCGGGTGCAGCGACTATGGCCTCGACCTGAGAGCCGTTGGCGGATGCTTACCCCTGCGCAATGGGCTCGGGCGCTCGTGCAAATCCGTAGTTGGCAGCTGCGCCGTTTCGCAAATCGAGAGGCGGCCAACGACGAACGCTTTTAGGGTTGGTGTGCTTGTCTAGTCAGAAGAAAGGAGGGGAAATGAAAACTGCATCGACTTTGTTATTGGCTAGCGCAGTTGCAACGAGTCTACTTACTTCGGCCTGCGCAACTGTCCATGAAACTTACACGTCTGATGGCCGCAAGGCTTATGCGCTGAACTGTAGCGGAACGGCACGTGGATGGGACAAGTGCTTTTCTGCGGCTGGCGATCTCTGCAAAGAGCAGGGCTATGACATAGTGGACCGAACTGGCGAGGACGCCGCAGCGATTGGGGGAGGCCCTTCTGGCTTTCTGGGCGCTCGCACCACTGAGCGAACAATGGTGGTCGCGTGCAAGCGGTAGAGGTGGTTGGTGGACTTCTCGCTATCGCGTTCGGAGCCATAGCCTGGCTCTGGGAACAGGCAACCAAGCATTGGGTGGAGCTTTTTCTGTCATGGGCGCTCTTCGAGATATATGGACTAAGAACGACAGTCGCCTCGCTGGGGAAGCGAGTTGATTGGTTGCAGCGTCAGGCAGAAACCAATGATATGAACATCGATCGAGTATTTGATCGACTGGACACCTATCGCGATGGAAGGGCATCCGCAACTGGTGCCACGATGAAGGATCACGATGCCGATCGACCACGATAGCGAAGAATCCGAACACATCGCGGAAGCCATCTCCCTCGCGACACAAGGCTCAAAGGATGACGCTTTGTATGTCATAAGGGAGTGCGCTGAATGTCTATACACCGGAGCCAAGCTAGATCAACCACTCGCGTTCTATCTGGCTGAGTGTCTATCGAAGATAGTGAACGGAGATGATCCGAAAAGGGCTCTCAACTTGTCCAGTGGACGCAGAGGAAGGCCTAGCTATCCAGATACAGGACATATCGAGGAAGGCGTCGCAATTCAGGCTGCCATATTGCTAGCGGAACGCACAAAGGGCGTAAAAAAGACCGCTGCCTTGGATATCCTAGGGAACTCCAGTAGAAACACATGGAGATCTCTGGAGGGGAGGGACTTCTCGGCAATGGCCTTATTTGACGACCAGACGTTGATCGCGATAGCCGGTCACCATTGGAGATACCTACTGTCAAAAATTGGGTAATTAACGGCAGTGAATTGGATTGTTCCGCGGACCATCCTTAACGCATGCAAACGACGCCTAGGAGCGACAAAGCATGCGTGCAGTCACCGAAATCCACAAAGTCCCGGAAACCCTTCCCTCGGTTGGGTTCTCCCGCTGGAGTCAGCTCCAGTATTTCATCCCCGTAAGCCGCGAGACATGGCGGAAGCTGGTTAAGGACGGGCGGGCACCTCAGCCCCAACGCTGGACCGAGCGCTGCACCGTCTACAGCAATGCGGAGGTACATCGCTGGATGCAGAATCCGGCCGCCTACCAAGCGCAAGCAATCGCTGCGTAAGGGGGCGCCATGTCGGAAAAAACAAAAGCCGCTCCCAACGAGGAAGCGGCTAAATCTCAAAAGCAAACTCAGTCTAGTCCAAATTCCACCGCCGCGCAGCGGGATCGCATTCTTACGGCTCTCCGAAAGGGGCCGCTGACTACGCTCCAAGCTCGCAGCGAATTGGACACGCTGCATCCGGCCGCCCGCGTTCAGGAGCTGCGGGCAGAGGGGCACCTCATCACTACCGTGTGGACCTGGGACTTCGGCGCGTCCGGATTCCCTCATCGCGTCGCCCGGTATGTGCTGACGCCGGAGGTGAGCGTATGACCGCCGTACTCACTCGCCCAGCTACAGCGCCCATGGCGTCCCGCCATCTTCGCCGAATTCCGCACGGCGGTATCGCCTTGTACGAGACGCTGAAGGCGGCATGGCTCTCTGCCAATCCCGATGCATCTCCTGCCGACTATGAGGCAGCCATGGTGCGCTTTGCGCGTTTGGCGGGGGTGTGACCATGCGTACGCTCATCAAGCGCCTAGTCATCTTCGCCTGGAATCACAGCTGGATCAGGACGCGGACGGTGGTTTGGGCTTTCCGTCTCTTCAACCTGCGGGAGGCGTAATGTCGCTACGTGCCATGACCCAGGTGTGGGATCGCTTTCCGCGAGGCGGCTCGCACATGCTCGTTGCTCTCGCTTTGGCTGATTGGTGCGATGACGACGGCCGCTCCCTATACCCATCAATCAAGAAGGTAGCCGCCAAATGCCGCCTGTCTGCGGTTCAGGCGAGGCGCATCGTGCACGACCTCATTGAGGACGGCTATCTGGAAGTTATCGGCAACGCCGCAGGCGGAGCCCCTGGTTGCAGCCGCCGGTATCTGTTCAGGATCGACCGCTTGACGGATATCGCCAGTGATACCCCTATCGCTGGTGATAGGACTCCCATGCAAGATCGAGACGACTCTCATGGGCGATCGGAGACCCCTATCACTGGCGAGAGCCAAACCGTCATTGAACCGTCAATAACCGTCAAGAGAACGCACACGTCGAAAAATCGTGCGAAATCTGCGAACGGAAAAATTCCATTGCCGGAAGGTTTCGCCATCTCGGCAGGCGTGCGGAAGTGGGCGATTGAAAACGGGCACAAGAACCTGGAGGCCCACCTTGAGTATTTCCTTGACACCATCCGCGCGAAGGGCAGCCGTTACGTCGATTGGGATGCGGCGTTCAAGACGGCCGTGCGCGCTGACTGGGCCGGCCTGAGCCGCAGGCAGCAGGGTCGCCACGGCGGAACTGAAGCCAACTTTGCAAACTGAGGAGACGGCATGAACTGGAACGAAGTTTCGAACCGTCTCGCCCAGGAAGCCGAAGCTGTTGCGGGGATGCTGCTGCCCAACGGCAAGCGTCAAGGCCCCGAATGGGTTGCTGGCAGCGTTGAGGGCGAAGCTGGTGAATCGCTCAAGGTGCGCATCACCGGCAACAAGGCGGGGGTTTGGAAGGACTTCGCCACCGGCGATGCGGGCGACCTCGTAGACCTGTGGGCAGCCGCAAAGCGAATAACGCTCAAGGAAGCGTTTTTTGAAGCACACCGCTACCTCGGTATACCCGACCCGTCTTTCGTGGCTCCTAGCCGGGTCTATTCGCGTCCTAGCCGCCCTGCAGTGGTGAGCCCTGCTGGTCGAGTGCTCAAGTATCTGACCGAAGAGCGGAAGTTGTCCCTGGAGACGATCCGCGCGTTCAAGGTTGCCGCGAGCAAGGAGGACGATGCGATTGTCTTTCCGTACCTGCGGGATGCCGATCTGATCAACCTAAAGCATCTCGCACTCGAGCGCGACAGCAAGGGCAAGAAGCGCACTTGGCAATCGGCGGGTGCTGAGCCGTGCCTGTTCGGGTGGGATCTGGTTCCCGACAGCGCCAAGGCCGTGTTGATCGTAGAGGGCGAACTGGATGCCATGAGCCTCTACGAGTACGGCATCGCGGCTCTGTCAGTCAATCAGGGCGCCGGGAACCACCAATGGATCGACAGCGATTTTGATCGCCTGGAGCGCTTCCCGGAGATCTTCCTCTGGTTCGACAACGACGATGTCGGGCAGAAGGGCGCGCGCGAAGTGGCGCAACGATTGGGCCTGGATCGCTGCCGGATCGTCAAATTCCGCCTGAAGGATGCCAACGAGGCATTGCAACAAGGCGTGACGGCAGAAGAAATCGGCGAAGCGCTGGATGCTGCGGAGCGTATTGAGCCGACCGACCTCCGTACGCCTGCCGCGTATCTAGATGACGTGCTGGCGATGTTCCGGGATGGTCCCGTCAACACCGTTGGCGCGGCGCTTCCGTGGCCGGCATGGTCCGACAAGGTGCGACTGCGCCCGGCAGAACTGTCCGTTTGGACCGGCATCAACGGTCACGGCAAGAGCGACCTGTTGGGCCAGGTATGCGTGGACCTGGTTCGACAAGGCGAGCGGGTTTGCATCTTCTCCGGCGAGATGAAGCCTGCCACGGTGCTACGCCATTTGACCATTCAGGCTTGCGCTACCTCAACGCCGACCGAGAGGTTTGTGCGTGCCGCAAATGACTGGATGTGCGGCGCTCTCTGGCTCTACGCACATGTCGGCACGATCAGCCAAGACAGCCTGATGGAGGCGTTCCGCTACGCAGCCAAGCGCTACCGCGTCACCCATTTCGTTGTGGATTCGCTCCTGAAGTGCGGCATCGCAGAAGACGACTACAAGGCGCAGAAGGCGTTTCTGGATCGCTTGTGCGACTTCAAGAACGAGTTCAACGCACACGTCCACCTGGTGGCCCACGCCCGCAAGGGTGAAAGCGAGGACAAGGCACCCGGCAAGTTGGATGTTCGTGGTGCTGGCGCCATCACTGACCTGGCCGACAACGTCTTCACGGTCTGGCGTAACAAGCGCAAGGAGCTTGCCGGGGAAGAGGCGGACGGCGATGTGGAAGACGCCCGTCTGTACTGCCACAAGCAGCGCGCAACCGGCTACGAGGGTGCGTTACGGCTTTGGTTTGACACCGGCAGCCTGCAGTTCAGCCAACGGGCGAATTGGCACGCGCGACCAGCTTTCGACTTTTCGGCCATCGCAACCCAACCGCCTGCGATCCACGCGTAACAGCTGATTTTTTCAGAGGAATAGCAACGCAATGGCATTTCAGAAAGGGCAAAGCGGTAATCCGGCAGGCAAACCCAAGGGCGCCAAGGACAAACGCACGGCGCTGCGGGAGTTGCTGCAGCCGCACGCCGAGCAGCTCGTGCAGAAGGCAGTGAAGCTGGCACTGGACGGCGACACCACAGCGCTATCTGCGCAGTTGATTGGTAAGCAAACCCTTCAATCTTTACCCCAACGCCAGCGCGGCGGCTCGCCTTTCCACCAGCAAACCAGCACCAGCAACGCCGTCATACCCAACACGTACAACGCAAAGCTCGACTGTGTGCGCCCTGGGGGAAGCCCGACGATGCCCGCCACCAGCAGTACGGCATAGATGGCGAGCACCACCCAGCCCTGCCAACGCGAAGGCAAGCCCCATCCCCAACCGTAGCGCTTGGCGGGGAACCAGTACCCGTTGGAATTGGTAGGCATCGTTGTCTGAGAGAGCGCATGCAAAGGACACACGCCACTGCACTCCCACGCAGAATCGGCGCAACAAACGCCAACAGCCAGCCGGTCGATACCGCTGGCGGATGTCGTTTGCAACAGAGAAGGGCGCGCGCTGAGCGCACCGAAGCGGCGGACAATGGCACACAGGCCATCAACCGCATCTTGCTAGCTTCTGTATCGGGGAGTGGAGCGTTGGTTGAATCCGGAAAGGCTTCCGGTGCGCGCAAGGCGCTACAGACCAAGCTCGGCGGAACGGAGGTCGATTGACTTCACACCGCCAGCGGCAGCACCCGATTGGTGCTACCGAAACAATCGCACGATCTTAGTAGAGCTTCTTCGGCAGCATTTGCGAACGCAGGCGTTTACGCGTACGCGACACGGCAGCAGCCTTCTTGCGCTTGCGCTCGGTCGTCGGCTTTTCGTAAGCGGTGCGGGCGCGCAGTTCCTTGATCAGGCCAGTGCGCTCGATTTCACGGCGGAAGCGGCGCAGCGCAACTTCGACCGGCTCGTTTTCTTTCAGACGGATGGTGGTCATCGGGTCCCTTGCTCAATATTCGGGTGGACGGCGAAACAGCAGATTATATACCGCCCAGAGGGCGTGCAGTGTAGTTGAATCTGTTTACCGATGCAAGGCACTTCCGATTGTGGCGGAAAGGCCATTTCCTGCCGCAATTTTGTGCAGATGCGTGGCCTTGATGCTACGCCATGAGCGGCCAGCCTGCCGAAGGAGCGAGGAAGAGGAACGCCGCTTGCTCAGGGCGAGCATCTCTCCTGACTTCTATCGTGGAACGCGCTCCCAAGTCTGCGCCTGCGTTAGTTGCCACAAGCGCGCCGCCCTCTGCCGAAGCGCTGCCCGAACGGCTGCGCTATGTGGACGACACGCGCCCGGGCTACACCCGGCGCCGCCTGCGCGGCCGCTTTGTCTATTTCGATACGCGCGGCGAGCGCATCCGCGACCCAGCGGTCATTGCGCGCATCAACAAACTGGCGATTCCGCCTGCTTATACCAACGTATGGATCTGCCCACATGCGGACGGCCATTTGCAGGCAACAGGGCGCGACGCGCGTGGGCGAAAACAATATCGCTATCACACCGACTGGCGCGCCTTTCGCGATGCCGACAAATACGGGCGGCTGCTGGCCTTCGGGGCAGCGCTGCCGCGGGTGCGTAAAGCGATCACCGCCCACCTGGCGGCGCCAGGCCTGTCGCGCGAGAAGATGCTGGCGACGGTGGTCTTTCTACTGGACGTGACGCTGGTGCGCGTGGGTAACGTAGCGTATGCGCGCGACAACCGCTCCTATGGGCTCACAACGCTGCGCAATCGCCACGTGGAGGTGCACGGCAACACGGTGCGTTTTCAGTTTCGCGGCAAGAGCGGCGTGGAGCATGATGTGTCGGTATCGGACCCGCGCCTGGCGCGCATCATTCGACGCTGTGTCGATCTGCCGGGGCAGGAGTTGTTCCAGTACATCGACGAAGCGGGCGACCGCCGCGTAATCGATTCCGCAGATGTGAATACATACTTACAAGAGATTACCGGCACGGATTTCACGGCGAAGGACTATCGCACCTGGGCCGGCAGCGTGCTCGCGCTGGATCTGTTGCGCGGACGCACGTCGGCGAACGCTACCGAGGCGCGCCGGCAGGTGGTGCAAGCCGTTGCTGCCGTGGCCCAACGCCTGGGAAACACGCCGGCCGTCTGCCGCAAGTGCTATGTGCATCCGGCCGTAGTGGACGCGTTCCTGGCGGGCGAGCTGGAAGCGCAGCCCCCGACCCGCGCACGCAAGGGCCTGCGACGCGAAGAAGTGGCCCTGCTTCGCTTTCTTGAATCCACTGCCAGCGCAAAGGGCACAGGCGAAAAAAAGCCCGCCTGAACAAGGCGGGCTTTCGAGCGAACAGACGCGAATTTACTTCGATTGCTGCGGCGTCATGTCTGGCGTGGCGGGCGCAACGCCCGGCGCAGCCGTCGGCTGAGCCTGCTGTGCGGCCACGGTGGTGCTGTGTTCCTGCAGACCGCCGCCCAGCGCCGTGTAAAGATCAATGGCGTTGGTCAGGCGAGCCAGGCGCGTCTGCACCAGCGTCTGGTCGGCGCTGAACAGATCGCGCTGCGCGTCGAGCACATCGAGGAAGCTCGACACGCCGTTGCGATAGCGCTGGTCAGACAGCGTCAGGCGATCGGCCGTGGCATCGCGGAAGCGCTTCTGCGCTGCCACCTGCTCTTCCAGCGTGCCGCGCGCCACGAGGGCGTCGGACACCTCGCGGAAGGCGGTCTGGATCGTCTTCTCGTAGTTGGCAACCGCGATCTTCTGGTTGGTCTTGGTCAAGTCCAGGTTGAAGATGTTGGTGCCCCAGTTGAAGATCGGCAGCGTCAGGTTCGGCACGAACGACCACAGCCCCGTTCCGCTCTTGAAGAGATCATGCAGCGCGCCGCTTGCCGTCCCCACGTTGGACGTCAGCCCGATGCTCGGGAAAAACGCCGCACGCGCCACGCCAATGTTGGCGTTGGCGGCAATCAGCTTCTGCTCCGCCTGACGAATGTCCGGGCGTTGCTCCAGCAGTTCCGAGGGCACACCCGGCGGAATGTCGGCGACGATCTTTTCCGACGACACCGTGGTCGGCGTGGGCAGGTCGGCCGGCAAGGGAGCGCCGACCAGCACCACCAGGGCGTTGGTCGCCTGGGCGTACTGGCGCGTGAGCTGAGCCACCGACACGCGCGCCGACTCCACCAGCGTCTCGGTCTGGCGCAGGTCCAGCGCCGACGAAGCACCCACATCAAACCGCTGCTTGGCGAGCTTGTAGTAGTCTTCGCGGCCCTTCAGGGTTTGCTGTGCCAGATCCAGCTGCTCGGCATAGGCGCGCTCATTCAGATAAGCCTTGGCCACCTGCGAGATCAGGCTGATCTGCGCGGCACGCCGGCCTTCATCCGTCGCCAGATAGCTCGCACGCGCAGACGACGTCACATCGCCCACGCTGAACAGGTTCACCTGGTAGTTGCTGATGCCCACGCCAAGCTGGTACTGCTTGGTGTAGATGTCGCCGCCGGTCGTCGAGATCGACGGCGGCGTATGGCTGCGCGTGTACGTGGCAGACGCATTGACCGGCGGCAGCAGGTCGGCGATCTGCAGGCGGTACTGCGCACGCGCCGCCTCGACGTTGAGCATGGCCACGCGCAGGTCGCGGTTGTTCTCAAGCGCAAGGCCAATCAGCTTTTGCAAGCGCGCATCGGGGAAGAACTCACGCCAGCCCAGGTCGGTCGCGCGCGGGGCGTTCTCACCGGGCTTGGCTGAGTCTGCCGGCACGGCGTAGCCGGCCGGTGCCTGCGGATAGGTGCTCGTTACCGGAGCATCCGGGCGCTCATACGTCGGCGCCAGCGAGCAGCCGGACAGCACGCCGGCCGCCAGCAGGAGCGCCGGCAGCAGCGCAGGGGTTCGAAAGGTCATCGTTTTCTGCATGTTCAGATTTCCTCGTCCAGCGGACGGTGCGCGGCATCCAGGCGGCGTTGACGCTCGCTGCCCTTGAAGATGCGGCGGACCACCACGAAGAACACGGGCACCAGCACCACGGCCAGCACCGTCGCGGTGATCATCCCGCCCATCACGCCGGTACCGATGGCGCGTTGGCTGGCAGAGCTGGCGCCCGTGGCAATCGCCAGCGGCAGCACGCCCAGGATGAAGGCGAACGACGTCATGATGATCGGGCGGAACCGCAGGTGCACGGCTTCCAGCGTCGCGTCGATCAGGCTCTTGCCTTGCGCCTGCAAGTCCTTCGCAAACTCGATGATCAGAATCGCGTTCTTGGCGGACAGACCCACCACCGCAATCAGGCCGACCTTGAAGTACACGTCATCGGGCATCGCGCGCAGCGTCACGCCCAGCAGCGCGCCGAGCACGCCCAGCGGCACCACCAGAATCACAGCAGCCGGGATCGACCAGCTTTCGTACAGCGCCGCCAGCACCAGGAACACGGCCAGCAGCGACAGCGCATACAGCGCCGGCGCCTGCGAGCCCGAGGCCTTTTCCTGCAGCGACTGGCCCGTCCACTCATAGCCGATGCCAGCCGGCAGCTTGGAGGCCAGACGTTCCATCTCGGCCATGGCGTCACCCGAGCTGGCACCCGGCGCAGCCGCACCCGAAAGGCGAACTGCCGGGTAGCCGTTGTAGCGCACGAGCTGCACCGGGCCGACGATCCAATGGCCCTTGGCGAACGTCGACATCGGCACCATGTTGCCCTGCCCGTTGCGCACGTACAGGTTCATGATGTCTTCGGGCTGCATGCGGTTGATCTTGTCCGCTTGCACGATCACACGCTGCTGACGACCGTAGTTCGGGAAGTCGTTGGCGTACGCCGAACCCAGCGCCGTCGACAGCACGGCGTTGATGTCGGTGAACGACACACCCAGCGCATTGGCCTTCTCGCGGTCGATGTCCACCTGATACTGCGGCGAATCTTCCAGACCTTCCGGGCGCATGCCCGTAATGACCTTGCTCTTCGCCGCCATCCCCATCAGTTGGTTACGGGCTGCGATCAGCGCGTCATGCCCCAGGCCAGCACGATCCTGCAGACGGAAGGTAAAGCCGGTGGCGTTGCCCAACTCCGGAATCGGCGGCGGGTTCAGCGGAAACACGATTGCATCGCGAATGCCACCGAACAGCGCACCAAAGGCACGGCCAACCACAGCATCGGCGGTTTGATCCTTGCCCTTACGCTCGCTCCAGTCCTTGAACGGGGTGAACACGATACCGGCGTTCGGCCCGTTGCCCGAGAAGCTGAAACCCTGCACGGCCACGATGTTCTCGACCGCCTTTTCATGCTTGTAGTAGTTCTCGACCTGCTTGATCACTTCCAGCGTGCGGTTGGCCGATGCACCCGGCGGCAACTGGATGTTGGTCACGATGTAGCCCTGGTCTTCGGTCGGCAGGAACGAAGACGGCAGGCGCAGGAACAGGAACACCACCGCAACGATCAGCGCAACGTAGATGACCATGTAGCGGAAGGTCTTCTTGAGCATGCGCTCCACGAAGCTTTGGTAGCGGTTCGTGGTGGTGCTGAACATGCGGTTGAACCAACCGAAGAAGCCCTTCTTCTCGTGGTGCGAACCCTTCTCGATCGGCTTGAGCAGCGTGGAACACAGTGCCGGCGTGAGCGTCAGCGCCATGAGTGCCGAGAAGAAAATCGACGACACCATCGACAGTGAGAACTGGCGATAGATCGCGCCCACCGAGCCCGAGAAGAACGCCATCGGGATGAACACGGCCATCAGCACCAGCGTAATACCGATGATGGCGCCCGTGATCTGGCCCATGGCCTTGCGGGTGGCTTCGCGCGGGGGCAGGCCTTCTTCTGCCATGATCCGCTCGACGTTTTCAACCACCACGATCGCATCGTCAACGAGAATACCGATCGCCAGCACGAGGCCGAACATCGTCAGCACGTTGATCGAGAAGCCCATCGCGTTCATGGTGGCGAACGCGCCCAAGAGCGAGATCGGCACCACGATCGACGGCACCAGTGTGTAGCGGATGTTCTGCAGGAACAGCAGCATCACCAGGAACACCAGCGCCATGGCCTCGAACAGCGTCTTGACCACTTCTTCGATCGAGATCTGGACGAACTTGGAGGTGTCGTATGGCACCTTGTATTCCACGCCGGCCGGGAAGTACTTCGAGAGCTCTTCCAGCTTGGCCTTCACGGCCTTGGCGGTGCCCAGGGCGTTACCCGTGGGCGAGAGCTGCACACCAATGGCCGAGATCGGCTGGCCGTTGATCCGCGCCGACGTCGAATAGGACTGGCCGCCCAATTCCAGGCGTGCAACGTCCTTCACGCGCACCAGCGAGCCGTCCGGCTTGGCCACCAGCACGATGTTGCCGAACTGCTCGGTAGTCGTAAGCTGGCCTTCCACCACGACCGTCGCCGCGAGCGGCTGGTCGGAGACAGAGGGCAGATCGCCGATCGTACCGGCCGAGACCAGCGAGTTTTGTGCACGAATGGCGTTGTAGACGTCCGTCGGTGTCAGCTTGTAGCCGACCAGCTTGGCCGGATCGATCCAGACGCGCATGGCGCGCTCCGTACCGAACAGAACCGCCTGACCCACGCCCGGCACGCGCTTGATTTCGTTCAGCACGTTGCGCGAGATGTAGTCGCCCAGCGCCACCGGATCCATCTTGCCGTCGGTCGATGCCAGCGTGGCGAACAGCAGGAAGTTCGCGCGGGCCTTGTCGACCTGCACGCCCTGCTGCGTCACCGCAGACGGCAACCGCGCTTCCACGCGCTTCAAGCGGTTCTGCACGTCCACCTGCGCCAGCGCCGGATCGGTACCGGCCTTGAACGTCACGGTAATCTGCGCCTGGCCGTTACCGCCCTGGCTGACCGACTCCATATAGAGCAGGCCGTCCGCACCGTTCATTTCCTGCTCGATGATGCTGGTGACGGATTCGTCCAGCGTCTTCGCGTTTGCGCCCGGATACGTTGCCGTGATGATGACGGACGGCGGCGCGATGGTCGGGTACTGCGAGATCGGCAGCTGGGTGATCGAGATCGCCCCAGCAAGGATGATGAACAGCGCGAGCACCCAGGCGAAGACCGGGCGATCGATAAAAAACTTTGCCATGCGATGGCTCCTTGTTTACTGCTTGGCTGCCGGTGCGCTGGCAGCGGGAGTGCTTGCAGCAGGGGCGCTGGCCGCCGGTGCGGGTGCGGCGCCGCCACCCTGGCCGCCCTGACCTTGCGGACCCTTGCCCTGGCCTGCCGACATCGGCTGCCACGGCACAGCCTTGACCGGTGCGCCCGGATGGACCTTCTGCAGACCGTCGACGATCACCTTGTCGCCTGCCTTCAGGCCGCTGGAGACGATCCATTCCGTACCGGTCGAGCGATCGGCCTGAACCTGGCGCACGGCTGCCATGCCCTTCTCATCGACCACCATGACCGAGGCGCCGTCCGGGCTACGCGTCACCGCTTGTTGCGGCACCGTGATCGCCTGCTCGTCCACGGCCTGCTCCAGGCGGGCACGTACGTACATGCCCGGCAGCAGCGTGCGATCGGCGTTCGGAACAATCGCGCGCAGCGTGATCGTGCCCGTGGCCGGGTCCACCGTCAGGTCGGAAAAGTACAGCTTGCCCGGTTGGGCATAGGCACGGCCGTCTTCCGTCACGAGCGTGACCTTGGCTGCATCACCACCGGCCTTGGCCAGTTTGCCGTCCTTGAGCGCTTGCTGCAGACGCATCACTTCGGTGCTCGACTGGGTGAAGGTCAGGTAGATCGGGTCGATTTGCTGCACGGTCGTCAGCAACGTCGCCTCGCCCTGGCCCACCAGCGCGCCTTCGGTGACCTGCGCCAGACCGGCACGGCCGGAGATGGGCGAAGTCACGCTGGCGTAGCCGACGTTCAGCTTGGCGGTTTCCACGGCAGCGCGGGCGGCGGCCACGTCAGCAGTGGCTTGCTTGGCGGCGGCGGTGGCGTCGTCGTAGTCCTGCTTGCTGATGGCGTTGGTGGCAACCAGCGGCTTATAGCGTTCAGCCTTCAGTTGCGCCTGCGTTTGCGTGGCTTCCGAGCGCGCAAGCTGTGCCTTGGCACTGTCGAGCGACGCCTGATACTGCGCCGGATCGATCTGGAACAACTGTTGGCCGGCCTTCACGTCACTGCCTTCAGCGTAGGTGCGCTTGAGTACGATGCCCGCGACCCGTGCGCGCACCTGTGCCACACGCGTGGCCTCCAGGCGGCCCGGCAACTCGCTGGTCAGACCAACGGAGTGCGGCTGCACGGTCACAACGCCGACTTCGGTCGGAGGCATGCCGGCGCCGCCCGGCCCTTGTGCCTGCTTGTTACCGCAGGCTGCAAGTGCCACCACCGTGAATGCGGCGGCAGCGAGTTGGTGATAACGGCGGGTGTTCGTCATAGATGACCCCATGTGGCGATAAGCGGAATGCCGGGTGCCGCCACGCCGCGCAAACGAGTGCGACGCCGGCAAACCGTCAGCGAAACCAAAAAAACACAAAACGAAAACGTCCGATGCTAGCTGCATCTGGCGGCATGCGATATGGCCTTTGCGACGAACTCGCAACAACTCGGACCAGAATGCTAAGACGCGGGAGCGATCGGCAGCCGATCTCCGACCTGGCCGCCGACAGACGCAAAATCGGCCCCAGACCACGTGCCCGGGATGGATGTGGCGCATACGGCCATGGGCAAGTGAAGGAGTGCGCGCTATTATAGATACGTTCGCGTATGTATGTAAGTCACGCCATTGAGAAATAGGGACTCCGTTGACACCTTTCCGGAGTTCGTAGCAATGACGGGGATCAAGCGAACATGCAACAGATACCGCGCTCCGACAAGCATTGTCAGCCAACGGACCCGCTGCCGCGTTGTGCGAAGCGCAATGGTGCGTTGCCGGAAATTGTGCATTGCACAAAAGCCAATCGAAAGAACGCCGGCTGAGGTGACACGGCGTTCCTCTGGAAGATCATGGTTAGACGAACGAAGGAAGAAGCACTGGAAACACGTAACCGCATCCTGGATGCGGCGGAAGACGTGTTCTATGCGCGCGGCGTGGCACGCACATCGTTATCGGATATCGCGCAGGCCGCGGGCGTGACGCGCGGCGCCATCTACTGGCACTTCCGCAATAAGACCGACGTTTTTGCCGCCATGTGCGAGCGCGTTAAGCTGCCCATGGAGACCATGTGCACCCCGCTTGGGGTGGAAGCTGATGACCCGCTGGGCGAACTGCGCACCGTGGGCAACTTCCTGCTGCGGCAACTCGTGGAAGATGCGCACTGGCGCAAGGTCTTCGAGATCATGTTCAACAAGTGCGAGTTCGTGGAAGACACGAGCCCCATTCTCAAGCGCCAACAAGAATCGTTTGAGGAAGGCATGACCCACCTGACAAGCATCATCGAGCAGGCAACGCGGCGCGGGCAGTTGCCGGCCGACCTCGACATCCCCCTGGCCGTGGCGCATTTCCATGCCACCTTCAACGGCATCATGGGCGATTACCTTTTCTACCCGGACGCCTCCAGCCTCGCCACCAAGCGCGAGCGCCTGCTGGATGCATGCATCGACACCCTCAAATACGCGCCGTCGCTGCGGCTGGAGCCGACCGCGGCCGCGGCCACGGCCGCCCTCACCGGGGCCTCGGCATGAACACGCCCGTGTTCGACCAGATGGTCTTTGCCGGCGGCGGCAACCGCTGCTGGTGGCAGGCCGGCTGGTGGGACGTCGTGCAGCCCGAACTGGGCTTGGCGCCGCGCGTGATTGCCGGCATCTCGGCCGGCGCATCGACGGCGTGCATGCTGCATGCATGGAATTCCGCCGAGCTGATGGATTACTACGGCGAAGCCCTACGCCAGAACACCCGCAACGCCCATTGGGGCAACCTGCTGCGCGGCGAGCGCGTGTTTCCGCATTACGGCATGTACCGCACGGCGCTGCTGACGGTTTTCAGCGAGGGCCGCTTCGGGCGGCTGGCGCAGGCGCCCGAGATCCGCATCGGCGTGGCGCATATCCCGCGCTGGCTGGGCGCACGGTCGGCGGTGGCGGCAGGGCTGATTGCCTACAACATCGAAAAGCACGTCCGCAAGACGCTGCACCCGACACTGGGCAAACGCCTCGGCTTCACGCCGGAAATCGTGCGTGCGCAGGATTGCGCTACGCCCGAGGACCTGGCGGATCTTCTGCTGCAATCGGCCTCCACGCCGCCGTTCACGCCGGTGTTGCGGCGCGCGGGGCGGCCGGTACTCGACGGCGGCATGGTCGACAACGTGCCCGTGCACGCGCTGGACGCCACGCCCGGCGACGCGCTGGTGCTCGTCACGCGCCTATACCCGCGCCCGACATATTTCCGCATGGATGTGCCAGTGGCCGACGGCGTGCAGCGCCGCTTTTACGTGCAGCCCTCGCGCAAGGTTCCCATTTCAAGCTGGGATTACACCCGCCCGGGCGCCATGCGCGACGCCTATGCGCTCGGCCGTCATGACGGCGAAACCTTCCTGCGCGAACTTCCACGCGGGTTTGCCACGGCGGTGGCTGCGTAACCACCTCCTCCAAAAACCGGCGGCGGGCGCGCCGCTTGCTGCACATGGCGCGCCCGCCGGCGTGCCACCAAGGTCGTCCGGCCGATGCTTCTTCGACGGACACCTCATGCCCGCAAACCCTGCACATGCGTTTGACCTGATCGTGATTGGCGCTGGTTCGGCCGGGCTCGCGGCTGCGCGCCGATCTGCGCAACTGGGGGCACGAACGCTGCTGATCGACCGCGCGCAAGTGGGCGGCACCTGCGTCAATCGCGGATGTGTGCCCAAGAAACTGCTTGGCTACGGCGCCGCCTGGTCGCAGACCATGGCGCGGTGCTTGCGCACCACCAACGCCGCCGATGCCTGGGCCGATGCCATCGCCCGCACGCGTGCCGAAGTCGCGCGGCTGCACGAAGCGCATTTCGCCCACCTGGCCGATGCCGGCGTGCAATGGCTGAGCGGCATGGCTTCGCTGCGCGGCCGCGGCATCGTCCGCTTGCAAACCGATACCGGCAAGACCACGCTGCGGGCACGCCAGATCGTGCTGGCAACCGGCGCCCGCCCCATGCCGCTTCCCATAGCCGGCGCGGAACTGGCTTGCACCTCCGACGACGTGTTCAGCTGGGACACGCTCCCCGCATCGCTCATCATCGCGGGCGGCGGGGTCATCGCGGTGGAGATGGCGTCCACGCTGGCGCGCTTTGGCGTGCGGGTTACCGTGCTGACGCGCGATGCGCGCGTGCTGCCCGAATTGGATGCCACGGTGGCCGAGGCCGCCGCGCAGTCGCTGGCCGGCTGCGGCGTCGAACTGATCCTGAACGCCGATGTTGTCCGCATCGAACGCGATGCTGTGAATGGCGGCGGCGTGACCGTCTACGCGAGCATCGAAGGCAGCGACGCTCCCCGCGCGCTGCCCGCCCAGCGTGTGTTGAGCGCCATCGGCCGCGCGCCGAACATCGCGGGTCTTGGCCTGGACGCGGCCGGAGTCACGCTCGACGCACACGGACGCATCGCGGTCGACCGCCATTTCCGCACGCGCGCCCGCGGCGTGCATGCCGTGGGCGATATCTGCGGCGGCAGCCCGCTGCAATTGACACCCGTGGCCGCCGCGCAGGGTCGTTACGTGGCCGAACGCCTATTCGGCAAAGGCATCAAGCTGCCCGACATGAACACCGTGCCGATGGCCGTGTTCTGCGACCCGGCGATCGCGAGCGTGGGCCTGACCGAAGCCGACGCACGCACGCGCTGGCCCGAGTTGGGCAAACGCGGAGCGGACACCGACAAACGCGCCCTGGCAGACCGGATTGACGTGGTGGTCCGCCGCTTCGTCTCGCTGGAGCAGCGTTTTGCGGGCTCCGGCATGGAATCGCTGATCAAGCTGGTGTGCAATGCGCGCAGCGGACGGGTGCTCGGCGCGCACATCGTCGACAACGCCGCGCCAGAGATCATCCAGGCGCTGGCGGTGGCCGTACGCATGGGCGTCCGGCTCAAGCATCTGCATACCACCGTGGGCCTGCACCCGACGGTGGCAGAGGAATTGCTGAGCATGTAAGCGCACTCATTCAATTTTCCTGACCCCGGTCTGCAAATCCATGCACGTTACTGGTGCTGTTCCGGCGCAGAATGGTAACTATATTCTTCAGGAAATTTGACATGCTCCCCGTGCTTTATCTGTCCCATGGGTCGCCCATGCTGGCGGCCGATCCGGGCCCTGTCGGCACAATGCTGGCGGCGCTCGGGCAAGAGATGGCCGCCCTCAAGCCGCGTGCCATCGTCGTGGTTTCACCGCACTGGATGACGCGTCGGCCGGCCGTCACTGCCCGCGCGCAGCAGGAAGCGTGGCACGACTTCGGCGGCTTCCCGCCGCAGCTCTACGCCTTGGAATACGCCCCGCCCGGCGCGCCGGACTTGGCTGAGCGCATCCGTGCGCTGATCGACGGCAACATCGTCCCCGGGCTGGAAGAACAGGCTTCCACGGTGCTGGATCCGCGCCAGCCGCTGGACCACGGCGCCTGGGTGCCACTGATGCTGATGTTTCCCGAGGCGAAGATTCCGGTGGTGCAGGTGTCGTTGATGCCAGGCCTGTCGCCAGCGTGCCAGATGGCGATGGGGCGTACGCTCGCGCCGCTGCGCGACGAAGGCGTGCTGATCGTGGGTTCCGGCAGCTTCACGCACAACCTGCGCGCGCTGATGCGCGGCCCCGGCATGGCGCAGCATGGCGTACCGGTCGAGCCTTGGGTGACGGCGTTCCGCGAATGGATGATCGAGACGATGACTGATGGCATCCGCAGCGGCGATTTCACCCAGTTCTGCGATTACCGCGCGCAAGCCCCGAACGCCGCGCACGCCCACCCGACCGACGAACACCTCATGCCGCTGTACGTGGCACTGGGCGCCGCGATGGGCCAGCCGAGCCAAGCCACGCCGGGCGGCGTGCAGGCTCAGCACGTGGTCGATACGGTGACGTACGGCTCGCTGGCGATGGACAGCTTCCGCTTCGATGGCGCGGGCGCCAATCAGCCGCAGCTGCGCGCCGCGGCTTGATTGGCCGAAACCACGAGCGGAACGACTGGCGTTATGCGCGGATCAGCGCTGGCGCCAGCGCCGTCGGATTGACCACGCTATCGACGTTGCCCTGCAGGACATCAAGGATGTTCTGGAACGCGATGCTGAAGTACAGCTCGTAACCTTCGCGTTCGACGTAGCCGATGTGCGGCGTGCAGATGCAGTTCTCCATGCGCAGCAGGGTGTGGCCCTGCAGGATGGGCTCCGTTTCAAACACATCGATGGCGGCCATGCCCGGGCGCCCGCGATTGAGCGACGTCACCAGGCCGTTTTCTTCCACCAGTTCAGCGCGACTCGTGTTGACGAAGAGGGCGGTCGGCTTCATGCGCGTGAGGTCGGCCACCGTCACGATGCCACGCGTTTCGTCGTTCAGCCGCAGGTGGACCGACAACACGTCGGACTGCTCGAACAGCGCATCCTTCGATTCCGCTACGGCAAAGCCGTCGGCGCGCGCGCGTTCCTGTGAGCCCTCGCGGCCCCACACCAGCACATTCATGCCGAAGGCGCGACCGTAGCCAGCTACGAGCTGGCCGATCTTGCCGTAGCCGAAGATGCCCAGCGTCTGGCCCTTCAGGACTCGGCCGATGCCAAAGTTGGGCGGCATCGTGGTGGACTTCAGCCCCGACTGCTGCCACGCGCCGTGCTTGAGGCTCGCAACGTATTGCGGAATGCGGCGCTGCGCGGCCATCACCAGCGCCCAGGTCAACTCAGCCGGCGCCACCGGCGAGCCCTTGCCCTCCAGCACCACCACCCCCTTGTCGGTACAGGCATCCAGGTCGATATGGCTGCCCGAATCGCGCGATACGCGGCCAGTCTGGCTGATGATCTTGAGTTTGGGCAGGCGATCCAGCAACTGACGCGTTATGCGCGTGCGCTCCCGGATCAGCACAATGGCTTCAACGTCCGCCACGCGTGCGGCCAATTGCCCCACACCTTTGACGGTGTTGTTGAACACTTTGACTTCGTGATCCTGCATCAGGCTGAAGCAATCCAGCTTGCGAACAGCGTCTTGGTAGTCGTCCAGTACGGCAATCTTCATCGACATCTCACTTCGAACAATGGTGCGCAGCAAAAAACAGCGATCCCTCGCGGTGGTATTCTTCCCATCCCTCGTCGCACGACAATCTGTGTCGACGTTTGGAATTGCCCGCCGCGGGCACGCAATTTGCGCAGCCCCGCTGGTGACGAGTCCTTGTTCTAGGGTCTATTGACCTCGGTCCCGCCACTTTAGCGCACGCGGCCCCCGCTGCCCGGAAAAACCCACGTTCCGTCAGCGCTCCGCTTTGTAACTGAATGTGAAATCAGCACGGCTACCGTCCCTCCGCCTGCGTTACTCCCCCCTCTGGAAATCGCTGATCCGGCCTGCTCATGATGCGCCGTCGATCGCTTTCCAACCCGCCGCTGGGCGTGGCCACCGTGCTGATCCGCCACCGATTTCTTTCTCACTTCCATTGGAGTTTTGGTCATGAATCAACCCGTGATGCAGGGCGTGCCTGCATTGAACGTGCCCGATTACGTGAAACACCCGCGCCTGATCGCGTGGGTGGGCGAGGTGGCAGCGCTCACCAAGCCGGAGCGCATTGTCTGGTGCGATGGTTCGCAAGAGGAATACGACCGCCTGTGCGCCGAAATGGTGGCCGCCGGCACGATGAAGCAGCTCAACCCGGCCAAGCGCAAGAACTCGTACCTGGCGCTGTCGGACCCGTCGGACGTGGCGCGCGTGGAAGACCGCACCTTCATCTGCTCGCAGAAGAAGGAAGATGCCGGCCCCACCAACAACTGGACGGCCCCGGCCGAGATGCGCCAGACGCTGAATGGCCTGTTTGACGGCAGCATGCGCGGCCGCACGCTGTACGTCGTGCCGTTCTCGATGGGCCCGCTGGGCTCGCCAATCGCGCACATCGGCGTGGAGCTGTCGGACAGCCCGTACGTGGCCGTCAACATGCGCATCATGACCCGCATGGGTCGCGCGGTGTACGAGGTGCTCGGCGCTGACGGCGATTTCGTGCCGTGCGTGCACACCGTCGGCAAGCCGCTCGCCGCCGGCGAGAAAGACGTGCCGTGGCCGTGCAACCCGACCAAGTACATCGTGCATTTCCCGGAAACGCGCGAAATCTGGTCATTCGGCTCGGGCTACGGCGGCAACGCGCTGCTGGGCAAGAAGTGCTTCGCATTGCGGATCGCCTCCACCATGGGCCGCGACCAGGGCTGGCTGGCCGAGCACATGCTGATCCTGGGCGTGACGTCGCCGGAAGGCAAGACGTATCACGTGGCGGCGGCCTTCCCATCGGCCTGCGGCAAGACCAACTTTGCGATGCTGATTCCGCCGGCCGGCCTGAACGGCTGGAAGGTGACGACCATCGGCGACGACATCGCCTGGATCAAGCCCCGCAAGGACGCAACCGGCAAGACCCGCCTGTACGCCATCAACCCGGAAGCCGGCTACTTTGGCGTGGCCCCGGGCACCAGCGAGAAGACCAACTTCAACGCGATGGCCACGCTCAAAGAGAACGTCATCTTCACCAACGTAGCGCTCACGGACGACGGCGATGTGTGGTGGGAAGGCATGACCGACACGCCGCCCGCCCACCTGATCGACTGGCAAGGCCAGGATTGGACGCCCGCGACCGCCAAGGAAACCGGCCGCAAGGCAGCGCATCCGAACGCGCGTTTTACGGCGCCGGCCGCCCAATGTCCCTCGATCGATCCGGAATGGGACAACCCGGCAGGCGTCCCCATTGATGCGTTCATCTTCGGCGGCCGCCGCTCGACCACCGTGCCGCTCGTTACCGAAGCGCGCGACTGGACCGAAGGCGTGTACATGGCTGCCACGATGGGCTCGGAAACCACCGCCGCCGCTGCCGGCCAGCAAGGCGTGGTGCGCCGTGACCCGTTCGCCATGCTGCCGTTCTGCGGTTACAACATGGCCGACTACTTCGCGCACTGGCTCAAGGTAGGCGAGAAGCTGGCCGAAAGCGGCGCCACGCTGCCGAAGATCTTCTGCGTGAACTGGTTCCGCAAGGACGAGAACGGCAAGTTCGTGTGGCCCGGTTTTGGCGAAAACATGCGCGTGCTCAAGTGGATGATCGATCGCATCGAGGGCCACGCGCAGGGCGACGAGCACGCCTTTGGCGTATCGCCGCGCTACGAAGAACTGAGCTGGGACGGCCTGAACTTCACGGCCGAGCAGTTCGCCAAGGTGATCTCGCTGGACGCGGACGCCTGGAAGCAGGAACTGGCGCTGCACGACGAGCTGTTCACGAAACTGGCGCACGGCCTGCCGCAAGCGCTGCCCGACGCCAAGACCCGCCTGGAAGAACGCCTGGAGGGCTAACACCCGCCGTCTCTTTGGCATCAGGACAGAAAGCCCGCCTTGCGCGGGCTTTTTTTTCGCCTGCCCGCAGAAGGTTGCCCAAACAACGAGCAGTAATCCTAAAGTTTTAAATCGCGCGAATTACCCCTGCCAACAAAACAGATCAATTGATTTTTAGGAAATCGAATCGCTTTGTAAAAAATACCGGCGCACACATAAGCGCAATCATTATGCCGGCGCGAGCATAATCGTCATGCATTTATGCCGGACTTGAATCGTTGTACGCATGGTATCGGCCAAGAACGTTGCCTGGCGTAGCTTTATGAAGAATGCATGTCAACCGCGCCACCCCAATGCGTGTCGAATTGAATGAATTTCCAAATTTTAAAATTCCTGCGTGACGAATCCCTACGGGATTCTTATAATCCGGCAAAACGGAATCCCTTCTCTCTGAGCCAGAGGGGGGTTCATGACTAGAGGAAACGGGAAAGGGCTAACAAGCCTTATGCCAACGGAGGTGGGGGATCCCTACTTCACCGGCGCTCGGGGGGGCGCCGGCTCGGATTGTGCGCAAGCAATGCCGCAAACTGTGCAAACGATTGCATAGCTCGGCACGCTGCGGCAGGCACCGAGGGGTTTGCAGACCTTTCTCAGGACCACCCTGGACACCACCCAGGAGGCTCCGCTGGCGATCGTCGACGGGAACAGCAGCATGACGATCCGCGCAAGGCCAACGGCCGAGCAACAGCGCCCGCAAGAAACGACATGCGAGCACACGCGCAATTGCCCGCATGGCACTCATAACAACGCGCACCGCAGACAGCAGAGCGCAGCCGCGAGGCTGCTCGCCGGAGTGTGTCGGCTGGTTAGACGGGAGGTATCACAAAGTGGGTATTCAGATCTTGCTGGTCGAACAAGACCAGGCAGAGGGGGAGCGTCTGTCGTTTTCCCTGCGTGATGGTGGACACGACGTTCAACGGGTCAGCCATCCGGGCCAGGCGCAGTCTGCCATCCTGGTGGCCATGCCTGAGTTGCTCCTGATGGAGTGGACATGGCCCGAGCGCGAGTCGATCGACATGCTGCTGGCCTTGCGCGCCAACATGCAGACGCGCGGCCTGCCGGTTATCGTGCTGTCCCGTCATGGCGATGCGCGTGCCAAGATTGCCGCGCTCGACGCCGGCGCCGACGACTACGTCGTCAAACCGTGCGACACGGGTGAACTGCATGCCCGCATTCGCGCCGTACTGCGCCGCCGTGCGCCGCATCAGCACGGCGACGACATCCTGCAGGTCAACGGCCTGCGCCTCGATCCGCTCACGCTGGGCGTGACTGCGCAAACCGACACCGGCCCGCGCGCCATTCCGCTCAGCCCGCTGGAATTCCGCCTGCTGCACTTTCTCGTCGCGCATCCGCAACGCGTGCACTCGCGCACGCAACTGCTGGACCGCGTGTGGGGCAACCATGTATTCGTAGGTGAGCGCACGGTGGATGTGCACGTGCGCAAGCTGCGCGTGGCGCTGGCCGGCACGCCCTGCGATGGCCTGATCCAGACCGTGCGCGGCGGCGGCTATCGCCTCGTGGTGGGCACCAACGGCGCAACGGCCGCGCATGCTGCCGACGCGATCGGCATGCAACTGGAAACAGCAACCCGCAAGGCTGAACTGCCGGCATACGGCCGCGTCCCCACAACGCGCTCGCTCGGCCCGGCTCAGTTGGGCGCCTGACGAGCCTGTCCGCCAGAGCAGACCGCCGCTTGCGCATCGCGCAGCGGCGGTTTTCTTTTGCGTCAGCGCCTGGCGATGCACCTCGCAGCCCAGGCAGATTGGCGCAGTTCCTTCTTGTGCTGCTGCGTCAACGCTGGCTTTCGCGCCAGCGTTTAAGCCAGCCGAGCCCTTCGCTCGTACCGGCACGCGGCCGATATTCGCAGCCGACCCAGCCGTCATAGCCAAGTGCATCCAGCAACGCGAAGAGGTGTGGATAGTTCAGCTCGCCTTCGTCCGGTTCGTGGCGATCGGGCACGCCGGCAATCTGCACGTGGCCCACACCATCGACGTACTGCTTGAGCTTGACCGACAGATCGCCCTCCATGATCTGCGCGTGATACAGGTCGAACTGCACCTTGACGTTGGTCGCGCCGACTTCCTTGCACACCGCATGTGCCTGCGCCTGGTGCGTGAGGAAAAAGCCCGGCATGTCGCGCGTGTTGATCGGCTCCAGCACGATGGTGACCGCCGCGCCGGCAGCCTCGCGCGCAGCGTAGGCGACGTTGCTCACGTAGGTAGCGTGATGGCGTGCGCGGTCCGCACCCGCGGGTAGCAGGCCGGCCATCACGTGCAGGCGCGTGTTGCCGAGCACCTGCGCATACTCCAGCGCTGTCGCAATGCCGCGCTTGAATTCCTCTTCGCGACCGGGCAGCGAGGCGATGCCGCGCTCGCCGCCAGCCCAGTCGCCCGGCGGAGCATTGAACAGTGCTTGCGTGAGGCCAGCGTCGTCAAGACGGGCGCGGATATCCGCCTGGTCGAAGTCGTAGGGAAATAGGAACTCCACGCCCTCGAAGCCATCCTTTGCCGCAGCGGCAAAGCGGTCGAGGAACGCGTGCTCCTGGTACATCATGGACAGGTTGGCGGCAAAGCGCGGCATGGCAGACCTTTGAATACGATTGCTTATTTATTGACCAACTTCGGCGGGGTGCGCAACACGGCAATGCAGCCGAGCACCAGCACGCCCGCCAACGCATACATGCCGGCGGATGTGCTGCCCGTCATGTCCTTGAGCGCACCGATCATATAGGGGCTCACAAAGCCGGCCAAGTTGCCGACCGAGTTGATGGCGGCAATGCCGGCAGCGGCAGCCGTGCCTTGCAGGAAGGCCGTGGGCAGGGACCAGAACAGCGGCGCGCACGTCAGCACACCCGCAGCGGCCAACGACAGGAACACGATCGACAGGGCCACGTTGTGCCCAGCCGTGGCCACCACGGCAAAACCGACTGCGCCCATCAGCGCCGGCACAACCAGGTGCCAGCGACGCTCGCGGCGTGCATCGGCACTGCGACCGATCAGCACCATGGTGATCGCCGCACATAGGTACGGGATGGCGGAGAGCACGCCCACCATGAAGGTGTCTTTCACACCGGCGTTCTTCACCAGCGTCGGCATCCAGAACGTCAGCCCGTACTGGCCCATGACGAAGGTGAAGTAAATCAGACTCATCATCCACACGCGCGGATCGGAGAACACCTTGCCGATGCCGGGGTGCTCAGTCTTGCCTTTGTTATCGGCGGCAATGTTGGTTTCGAGGATCTGCTTCTCGTCTTCCGACAACCACTTGGCTTTGCGGATGCTGTCATCGAACTTCCACAGCACCAGCAGGCCCACCAGCACGGCAGGGACGGCTTCGATCACGAACATCCACTGCCAGCCCTGCCAGCCGCCGCCTACGCCCGTCCCGTGGAAGGCGCTCATGATCCAGCCCGACAGCGGATTGCCGAAGATGCCCGAGATGGGGATGGCCGCCATGAACATCGCCACAATGCGTGCGCGGCGATGCGACGGATACCAGTACGTCAGGTACAGGATGATGCCGGGGTAGAAACCAGCTTCGGCCAAGCCCAGGAGAAAGCGCATCACGTAGAACTGGGTGGGCGTCTGCACGAATGCGAACGCGCCCGAGATCAAACCCCACGTGATCATGATCCGCGCGATCCAGATACGCGCACCGATCTTGTTCATCAGCAGGTTGCTCGGCACCTCGAAGAGAAAGTACCCGATGAAGAAGATGCCGGCACCCAGCCCGTAGACCGTCTCGGAAAAATTCAGCGCCTGCGACATCTGCAGCTTCGCAAACCCGACGTTCACACGGTCGAGGTACGCGACCACATAGCACAGCATGATGAGTGGGACGATGCGGCGCGACACGCGCGCATAGACGCTGTCCTCTTTTGAAACGGCGTGCGAAGGCAACGCCGCCGGGGTGGCGGTCGAGGTGTTCATGTGGTCTCCGGTGTAGGTTTTATGTGGGCCGTGCAGCGGGCGCTACCGATTTGCTATCGGTTGCTACCAACGGGCCCCGAACGTCTGGCGCAGTTCGTCGATCTGCGCGTCGGACAGCGGTGCAGGCTTGGGTTCGGTCATCAACCAAAGCCGTGCGGTTTCTTCCAATTCTTCCAGCGCGTAGGCTGCATTCGACACCGAGCCGTGCCATACCACGGGCCCGAGTCGATCGAGCAGCACGGCGCGCACCTCATTGGCCAGCGCAGCAATCTGCGAGGCCACATCCGGATGCCCCGGACGCTGATACGTGATGAGCGGTACGTGGCCGACCTTCATCACGTAGTACGGCGTGATGGGTGGCAGCACATCGGCTTCGTTCCAGACGCCGGCCAGCGTGAGCGCCACCAGATGCGTCGAATGCGTGTGCACCACGGCATGCGCGTCGGCATTGCGGTCGTAGATGCCGCGATGCAGGGCGAGCGTCTTCGACGGCTTGTCGCCGCCGACCCATTCGCCCGTCGCCAGGACCTTGGCAATACGCGCCGGGTCCAGCGTGCCGAGGCAGGCATCGGTGGGCGTGATAAGCCAGCCGTCAGGCAGGCGTGCGCTGATGTTGCCTGCCGTGCCTACGGTGTAACCGCGCGCATACAGGCTCTGCCCGACGCGGGCGATCTCTTCACGCAGCGCTGTTTCGGTGAACGCGCTCATACGGCAGCCTCCGCGGTGGCCTGCGCCAGTTGCGCAAGCGCCTTCTCGAAGAAATCCACCGTTCCGAAGTTGCCGGACTTCAATGCCAGTGCAACCGGATCGTTGTCGATGGTGGCTGTCCAGGGCACGCCTGGGTCGATCTGCGGGCCGATGCGCAGCGCGCACACGTCGAGCGCCTGCACCACCGCGCCCGATGTTTCACCGCCGGCTACCACGAAGCGGCGCACGCCGTCAGCATGGAGGGTGCGAGCGATGCGGCCCAGTGCATCTTCAACCAGCTTGCCGGCGCGTTCCACACCCAGCGTTTGCTGCACGTGGGCCACTTGCTCCGGCGCACTGGTGGCGTACACCAGCACCGTCTGACCGGCATGGCGGTGCACGAAATCGAGCGCGTCGACCACCACCGGTTTGCCTTCGGCCAGCGCCAGCGGATCAATCAGGAAGGCGGGGCGCGATGCACGCCAGTGCGCCACTTGTGCGTTCGTCGCGCGCGAGCAACTGCCCGACAGCACGATCGCCGAGTCCGCCACCACAGGCAGTTGGGCCGCGTTGCCATGTTCGGTGATCAGCCCTGCGCGGCGGTATTGCGCCGGCAAGCCAAGCGCCAAGCCCGAGCCGCCCGTGAGCAGGGGCAGGTCGGCAAACGCCTCGCCCAGCACGATCAGGTCATCGTTGGAAATGGCATCGGCAATCGCCAGCTTCACGCCGTCGGCGCGCAGTTGCTGGGCCTGATCGCGAGCGGCCTGGGCGCCGCGCATGATTGCGTCGTAACGCAGCAAGCCGACCTTGCCCGCGCTCTGGCGCGCGAGCACCGGCACGAGGTTCGGATCGCGCATCGGCGTCAGCGGATGGTGCTCCATGCCCGACGCGTTGAGCAGCACGTCGCCCACGAACAGATGGCCGCGGAAGATCGTGCGGCCGTTCTCGGGAAATGCAGGGCAGGCCAACGTGAAATCGGTGCCCAGTTCGACCATCAACGCCTCGGCCACTGGGCCGATGTTGCCGTCGTCGGTGGAATCGAAGGTCGAACAGTATTTGAAGAAGAAGCGCGAGCAACCTTGCGCACGCAGCCAGTGCAGTGCGCTCAATGACTGCGCCACGGCATCGGCCGCCGCAATCGTGCGCGACTTGAGCGCCACGACGATGGCATCGGCATCCGCAGCGATGGCTTCCTCGCCTGCCTGCGGCACACCGATGGTCTGCACGGTGCGCATGCCGGCACGCACGAGCATGTTGGCGAGGTCGGTCGCACCGGTGAAGTCATCGGCGATGCAACCGAGGACCGGGCGGGACTTGGGCGCGTTGCTCATTTTGGCTGGCCCTCCGGCAGCGTGATCCCCGGGAAGATCTTGATCACGGCGGAATCGTCTTCCCTGGCATAGCCGGCGGTCGACGCCTGCATGAACATCTGATGCGCGGTGGCCGCCAGCGGCAACGGGAACTTGGTCGCGCGCGCGGTATCGAGCACGAGCCCCAGATCCTTGACGAAGATGTCGACTGCCGACAGCGGCGTGTAGTCGCCCGCCAGCACATGGGCCATGCGGTTTTCGAACATCCAGCTGTTGCCCGCGCTATGGGTGATGACTTCATAAAGCGCATCCGCCGCCACGCCTTCGCGCAGGCCGAGGGCCATGGCTTCGGCGGCGGCGGCAATGTTCACCCCTGCCAGCAACTGGTTGATGATCTTGACCTTGCTGCCCGCGCCTGCCTTGTCGCCCAGGCGATAGACCTTGCCGGCCATGGCGTCGAGCACATGGCCCGCCGCCACATACGCCTCGGGCTTGGCCGAGGTCATCATGGTCATCTGGCCCGACGCGGCCTTGGCAGCGCCGCCCGAGATCGGGCCATCCACATACAGGATGCCCTGCTGCGCAAGGCGTGCCTCAAGTGCGATGGACCAGTTCGGATCCACCGTCGAGCACATGACGAAGGTGCTGCCCGGCCGCATGGCGCCCGCTGCACCGCTCTCGCCGAACAGCACGGCCTCGGTCTGCGCGGCGTTGACCACCACCGAGACCACCACATCCACACCAGCGGCAACCTCCGCCGGCGTTGCGCGGGCCACGCCGCCTTCCTTGGCGAAATCCGCTGCGGCACCCGGGCGCGCGTCGCAGGCATGCACGGTGTAGCCGTGATTGCGCAGGGTTTTGGCAATGCCCAAACCCATGGCGCCGAGTCCGATCACGCCGACCTTCCGGTCAGCCGCCGATTGCGTCATGAATGGCTCCTGAAATCAGTCTTGCGCCGTATCGCGGCCCTCGGCCAGGCGACGTGCGGCATTGAACATGTGGGTCTGCGCGGCGTTGCGTGCGGCAAGTGTGTCGCGGTGGCGGATGGCGTCGACCATCGCGCTGTGTTCGTCGCGGACTTGGCGCGCGAAGTCTTCGCGGCGTGCTTCGTTGCTGCGCGTCACGCCAATCGCTTCTTCCAGGTATTGGCTGAAGAAGCCAAGTGCCTGCACCAGAAACGGATTGCCGCTGGCGGCGGCAATGGCGTGGTGAAAGCGTAGGTCTTCGGCCACGCCGTCACCGCCTGCCGCCACTGCAGCGTCGATGCTGTCGAGTGCGGCGTCGATTTCGATCATCTCGGCATCCGTTCGGCGCTGAGCGGCCAGGGCGGCGCCTTCCGCCTCCAGCGCGCGGCGCAGCTCGATGATGTGGAGCACGGCATCGATCGAGCCGGCCTGCGCCGCGTCGATACGCAGCGGCTTGAGGCCAGCCTGCTGCGTGACGTACACGCCACTGCCCTGGCGCGCTTCGACCACGCCTTCGTGGCGCAGACGCGAGATGGCTTCGCGGATCACGGTGCGGCTCACACCGAATTCCTGGCCGAGCACGGTTTCGGACGGCATGCGTTCGCCGCGGCGCAGTTCGCCCGCGTCGATCTTGTCCATCAGGGTCTGGGCCACGCGGTCGGACAGGGAAGGCGCGGCGTCGAGTCGTTCAAACATGGTGGCTGGGAGGTCTTGGCAAGGGTAAATTCGTCGTGTCATCATACAAGTTGAGTCGCAGAGCTTCATCCCTGTTTACCCTAGGCATCGATCAAAACGCCCGGCCGCATACGTCAGGCAACAAGGAGACACCATGAACATCGTCATCACCGGCGGCGCCGGTTTCCTGGGCCAGCGCGTGCTGGCGGCACTGCTCCAGCAACCCGGTCTGCCCGGCGCGGACGGCGCGGTGCAGCCGGTTGCGACTTTCATCGTGCTGGACCAGGTGCCGGGCCAGATTGCCGATGCGCGCGTGCGCTATGTGACGGGCGATGCTTCCGACTCGGCCCTCATCGCCCAGGTGATCGACGAAAACGTGGGCGGCGTGTTTCATCTGGCCGCCGTGGTGAGCGGTACCGCCGAGGCTGATTTCGACCTCGGCATGCGCGTGAACCTGGACGGCACGCGCGCATTGCTTGATGCGCTACGCGCGCAGCACGCCAAGACCGGCCGTGCGCCGCGCGTGCTGTTTGCCAGTTCGGTCGCGGTGTTCGGCGGTCAACTGCCTGCCATCGTCACCGACGACACGGCGGCCACGCCGCAGGCCTCGTACGGCGTGCAGAAGCTGATGGGCGAATTCCTGGTGGGCGAGTATTCGCGCAAGGGCTACGTCGACGGCCGCGCGGTGCGCATCCCGACTGTGTCGGTACGCCCGGGCAAGCCAAATGGCGCGGCATCGAGCTTTGCCAGCGGCATCATCCGCGAGCCGCTGTCCGGCGAAGACGCCATCTGCCCGGTGGAAGCCGAGACCGAACTGTGGCTCGCCTCGCCGCGCCAGGTGGTGGCCTCGCTGCTGCACGCGTACACGCTGCCGGCGTCGGCATGGGGCAATCGCCGCTCATTGAACCTGCCGGGCATTACGGTGCGGGTGGGCGAGATGGTGGAAGCGCTGCGCAAGGTGGCGGGCGATGCGCCGGTATCGCGCATCCGCTGGGAGCCGGACGCACGCATCAAGGCCATCGTGCAAAGCTGGCCGGCGCGCTTCAACACCGCCCGCGCCGATGCGATGGGCTTTGGGCGCGACACGTCGTTCGAGGCGATGGTGCGCGATTACGTCGAGGCCATGAAGGGCGCCTAACGGCCCTTTCCCAACTCCACCGCAAACTTCACCAGTTCCGCCTGGCCCTCGATGCCGAGTTTGCGCTTGAGATTCAGGCGGTGCGATTCCACCGTACGCACGGACAGGCCCAGCTCGTCGGCGATGCGTTTGTTGGCATAGCCCTTGGCGATGCCGTCGAGAATGTCGCGCTCACGCGGCGTGAGCGCCTCGACCGGCGTGGGCATGACAGCCTGCTCGGCCATGCGCATCGCCAGTTGCGCGCTGTAGAACGGCCGGCCGGCCAGCACGGCGTCGATGGCCTCGACCAGCTCGCTGGCGGGCGCGTCCTTGAGCACATAGCCACGCGCGCCCGCACGGATCACCTGCCGCACGTACTCCAGGTTGTCGTGCATCGACAGGACGAGCACGGCAATCTCGGGAAATTCCTCGGCAAACTTCTCGGTCAGCGCAATGCCGTTCATGCCGCGCATGCCGATGTCCATCAGCGCCAGATCGGGTGACAAGGTGCGTGCGGCCCGCAGGGCGGCATCGGCGTCACCGGCTTCACCCACCACCTCGAAATGCGGCACGGCTTCCAGCCGCATGCGCACACCATCGCGCACGAGCGGGTGATCGTCGACGAGGAGCAGTTTGACGGGCGCGGCTGGTCGCATATTCATACGATGGGAGAAGAGGGAACAGAAGCCAGTTGAGCGATGACGACATGCGGGAGCGCAGCACACACCTCGGTGCCGTGCGGGCCCGAGGCGATGGTACAGGTGCCGCCCAGCGCGGCCATGCGTTCGCGCATGTTGCGCAAGCCGATGCCGCGTTCCGGGTCCACCTGGACGGATTCCACATCAAAGCCGGGGCCATTGTCGCGAACGGACAAGCGCACGGCATCGAGATCGTTTTCAAGCAATACGCCGATGCGCGTGGCTTGCGTGGCATGGCGCTCGATGTTCGAGACAGCCTCCTGCGCGATACGGAACAGCGCGGTGTTGCACGCGTCCGGTAGCTGCACGGGCGGGCCGACCACTTCGAGCGCAATCGCAAACCCCGGCTGGCTGTCTTCGTGCGCTTCGCGCGTTTCGCGCACAAGCAGCTCCAGCGCAGCCGCCAAACCGAGATCATCCAGCAGCGCCGGACGCAGGTTGTGCGACACGCGCCGCACCTCGCCCAGTGCGCTGTTCAACCGATCAAGCGCGCGACGCAACATGCTGTCCGCCCGTTCGATCGACGGCGGCGATGCTGGTGACGCTTCGAGATGACCATGCGCGGTTTCGAGCAGCAGCTTGGTCGAGACCAACACTTGGCTGATGCCATCGTGCAGTTCACGCGAGACACGCGCGCGCTCGTCTTCCTGAGACTTCACCACCTGCTGCGCGAGCTGGCGCAGTTTGGCATCGGCCTGGCGGTGGTCGCTCACGTTCAGCGCCAGACCGCTGCCCGCCACCAGCAGGATGCTGATCGCAGCAATTCCGACCACCCATGCCAACGTCTGGTCGATGTTGGCCTGCGCGCGCTGGTCAATCTCTCGCAGGGTCTGCTCGATGTCATCCAGGTACAGACCAGTGCCCACCATCCAGCCCCACTGTGGAATTGGCTCGACATAACCAAGCTTGGGCACGCTCTGGTGCGTCGATGGCTTGTCCCACATGTAGCGCACGAAACCGCCACCGGCCTGCGCGGCAGCCACCAGTTTCTGGATGGTCGGCTGGCCGCCCGAGTCCGTCAGGTCCCACAGATCGCGCCCGACAAGTTCGGGCTGGCGCGGGTGCATCAGGTTGCGGCCACGCAAGTCGTAGAGGAAAAAGTAGCCATCGGTGCCGAAGTCGAGGCGGGCGAGGGTGCGCATGGCTTCGTCACGCGTGGCTTCGTCCCGGGCTGGGTCGCCACTTTGGCCGGACGCAAGCAACGGCGCGATGGCACTCTGCGCAAGCTTGACGTAAGACCGCAGCTCGGTCTCCTTGGCCTGCAGGTACGCCGATTCCACCAACTGCCGTTCATGTCGCGCCAGCGCAATCGACTGATGCCGCACGGTCAGCATGATCGCCAGCATGGCGATGGTCAGCGGTGCGACGGCGAGGAGCAGGATCTTCTGGCGGAGCTTCATGGCAAAACGCGGCGTGCGTTGCGGCATTGCAAGGTGACGGAGCAGCCCCGGTCAGGTGTGGGCTGCGTAGAACTACGGACGTGTGCTGCGTAGTCCTCCGCTTGTGGCGCGGGGTAAGGCTGGCAAATACTACACGCCCCTGTCACGGGGTAGGACTTACTGCAGGGATGAACCCACATCCCGCGTTCAGCAAATAACTTCGACCAAGGTTCGAGGAGACCGACATGAGCTTCGTCAGGCAACACCTGATCTGGCTGGTCGTTGCCATTCTTGGCGCGTCTGCCTTTGCCACCGTTGCGCTTGCGCGCGGCGAGGCAGTCAGCGCGCTATGGGTGGTGGTGGCCGCCGTATGCATCTATCTGATCGCGTATCGCTATTACAGCCGCTTCATTGCCGACAAGGTGCTCGGCCTGGATGGCACCCGCAAGACACCCGCCTGGCGCTACAACGACGGGCTCGACTACGTTCCCACCAACAAGCACGTGCTGTTCGGCCACCACTTTGCGGCCATTGCTGGCGCTGGCCCGCTGGTCGGCCCCGTGCTGGCCGCGCAGATGGGCTATCTGCCCGGCATGCTCTGGATTCTGGCCGGCGTGGTGTTTGCCGGGGCGGTGCAGGATTTCGTCGTGCTGTTCATCTCCACGCGCCGCGACGGCCGCTCGCTGGGCGACCTGGTGAAGAGTGAGATGGGCACGGTGCCCGGCGTGATCGCGCTGTTTGGCGCGTTCCTCATCATGATCATCATCCTGGCCGTGCTGGCGCTGATCGTGGTGAAGGCGCTGGTCGGCTCGCCATGGGGCAGCTTCACGGTGGCCGCGACGATTCCCATCGCGCTATTCATGGGCGTGTATGTGCGCTACATCCGTCCGGGCCGCATCGGCGAAATTTCCATCATCGGCTTCGTGCTGCTGATGCTGGCCATCGTGGGCGGCCAGGCCGTGCACGATAGCGCCACGCTGGCGCCGCTGTTCACGTTCGACGGCAAGACGCTGACGTGGATGCTGATCGGCTACGGCTTTGTCGCTTCGGTCCTGCCGGTGTGGCTGCTGCTGGCACCGCGAGATTACCTGTCGACGTTCCTGAAGATCGGAACGATCATGGCGCTGGCCATCGGCATCCTGATCGTTGCACCCAACATGCAGATGCCTTCGCTCACGCAGTTCGCGGGCGGCGGCGGTCCGGTGTGGTCGGGCAACATGTTCCCGTTCCTGTTCATCACCATTGCGTGCGGTGCGGTGTCGGGCTTCCACTCGCTCATCTCGTCGGGCACCACACCCAAGTTGCTGGAGAACGAACGCCAAGCACGCTTCATCGGCTATGGCGCGATGCTGATGGAATCGTTCGTCGCCATCATGGCGCTGGTGGCCGCTTCGGTCATCGACCCGGGCGTGTACTTCGCGATGAACAGCCCGGCAGCGCTGGTGGGTGCGACGCCGGATACGGTGGCACACACGCTCTCCACCTGGGGCTTCGTCATCACCCCTGACGTGCTGATCCAGACCGCCAAGGACGTCGGCGAGAACACCATCCTTGCCCGCGCAGGCGGCGCACCGACGCTGGCCGTTGGCATGGCGCACATCCTGCACCAAGTGGTGGGCGGCCAGGCCATGATGGCCTTCTGGTACCACTTTGCGATTCTCTTCGAGGCGCTGTTCATCCTCACCGCCGTGGATGCAGGTACGCGCGCCGGGCGCTTCATGCTGCAGGATCTGCTGGGCACTTTTGTGCCGGCACTCAAGCGCACGGATTCGCTCGTCGCCAACCTCATTGCCACGGCCGCGACCGTCGCACTGTGGGGTTACTTCCTGTACCAGGGCGTGATCGATCCGCTGGGCGGCATCAATACGCTGTGGCCGCTGTTCGGCATCTCCAACCAGATGCTCGCCGCGATTGCGCTGACGCTGGGCACCTGCGTGCTGGTCAAGATGAAGCGCGACCGCTACGTGTGGGTGACGCTTCTGCCGACCATCTGGTTGCTGATCTGCACGCTCACCGCCGGCTGGCAGAAGCTGTTCGATCCGGACCCGAAGATCGGCTTCCTGGCGCACGCCAACAAGTACGCCAGCGCAATTGCCGAGGGCAAGCTGCTGGCCCCGGCCAAGTCGATGGCGCAGATGCAGCAGGTGGTGCTGAACGACCGCATCGATGCATTCCTGTGCGGCCTGTTCATTCTCGTGGTGGTGAGCATTGCCTGGTATGGCCTGCGCACGGTGCTCAAGGCGCGCGCCGCGAGCCGCCCGACTGCCAACGAAACGCCGTACGAAGCGCTGGGCGCATGAGCACGGGCATGCGCGAAGAACTCGAAAACTTCGGCCGATACCTGGGCCAGACGCTGCGCCTGATGGTTGGCGTGCCGGACTACGACACCTACGTGCGCCACATGCAGGAGACCCATCCGGGCCAGGCCGTCATGACGTACGAAGACTTCTTCCGCGAACGCCAGGACGCGCGCTACGCCGGACGCGTGGGCCGTTGCTGTTGATGAAGGATTGAACACGCTCCAAAGCAAAACCGCCGGTGCATGCTGCCATGCCCGGCGGTTTTTGCTTGCGTGCGCTACATCGACTGACGTGCCGTTGTGGGTGGGTCGCCGTGCTTGGCACGATAGGTCTTCTCCACCAGCTCGCGCAGCTTGCCGAGCGCACCCACATCCCCTTGCGCAGCCGCCCTGCCGTACCACTTCTTGGCCAGCTCGATATCCTGCGGCACCACGCCGGGTTCCCCGCGCTCGTAATAGCTGCCGACGATGTACTGCGAAGGCCCATCGCCCCCTTCGGCCGCCTTCTTGTACCAACTGAACGCGCGCCCGTAGTCGCGCGGCACACCGCGCCCGGTGAAGTAGTTGGTGGCCAGCGCGCGTTGCGCCTCGACATGCCCGCCCGCCGCAGCGCGTTCGTACCACTTGTTCGCTTCTTCCAGGGAGCGCGGTACCAGCTCGCCGCGCTCAAACAATTCGCCGTAGGCAAACTGCGCGTGGGTCATCTGGTTGTCGGCGGCACGGCGCAGCCATTTGACCGCCTCTTCAGGGCGGGCGACGGTGCCTTCGCCGCGCATCAGCATCATGGCGTAGTTGAATTGCGCGAGCCGGTTGCCGCGCTGTGCAGCCTCGGCAAATTCGTCGAAGGCGTGGCCGAAATCGTTCTTCTCGTAATGCGCGATGGCGATCTGGGTGAGGGCGGCGGCATCGCCCTGTGTGTCGGCAGGCGACGTTGCAGCGGCTGCCAACGACATCGCCACGCCCATCGCCAGCACCAACAGCGCTTGTAGCATGCGCGGACTTCTGCGCCGGACCTGTCTGCTCATCGCGCGCTCCTCAACGGAAGATGATCCAGTGTAACGCGCCCACCTGCTACGTGCGGGTGCGCACAAACCAGCACACCTGGGGCGTACACGGTTGCCGGGGCAATCAGCCCGCGCGCACCCGGTACACCGCTACGCTGCCACGCCAGTTGGCTCCCCAGCGCACCACGCTGCCGTCGTGCAGCACAACGCGGTCGAGGATCACCAGTCCCACCTTGGGCGCCAGCGCTTCAAAGTCGCGGATGGTCAGCACGCGCACGTTGGGCGTGTTGTACCACTCGTACGGCAGCGACTTGGACACCGGCATGCGCCCGCGGAAGATCGACAGCCGATGCGGCCAGTAGCCGAAATTCGGGAACGACACGATGCACTCGCGACCCACGCGCAGCATCTCGCGCAGCACCTGCGCCGTGTTGTGGATGGTCTGCAGCGTTTGCGAAAGGATGACCGTATCGAAGCTCTTGTCCTCGAACAGCGCCAGCCCACCTTCCATGTTCTGCTGGATCACGTGCACGCCCTTTTTCGCGGAGGCCAGCACGCCTGCGTCGTCGATCTCGATGCCGTAGGCCAGCACGTCGAGCTCGTCCTGCAGCACGCGCAACAGGCTGCCGTCGCCGCAACCAAGGTCGAGCACGGTGGAGTGCGGCTCGATCCAGCGGGCGATGGCGCGAAAGTCCGCGCGGTCGGTCAGGATGTTCGGCACTGCGGACGGCGCAGCGGGGTTCAGCGTTTGCGTTGTCATGCGCCGATCTCCTGCGCGATGCGTTCGTAATAGGCGCGGACCAGCGCGTGGTAGCGCGCGTCTTCCAGAAGGAAAGCGTCGTGACCGTGGGGCGCGTCGATCTCGCCGTAGGTGACGGGATGCTTGTTGTCGAGCAGCGCCTTGACCAGCTCGCGGCTGCGCGCGGGGGCGAATCGCCAATCGGTCATGAAGCTGACGACGAGGTAGCTCGCCTTGGTATGCGCGACGGCCTTGGTGAGGCTCCCGCCGTAGGCCAGTGCGGGGTCGAAGTAATCGAGCGCGCGCGTGATCAGCAGATACGTGTTCGCATCGAAGTACTCAGCAAACTTGTCGCCCTGGTAGCGCAGATAGCTCTCGACCTGGAACTCGACGTCGAACGAGAAACGGATGTCGTCCGCCTTCAGCTCGCGGCCGAATTTCGCGGCCATGTCTTCATCCGACAGATAGGTGATGTGCCCGATCATCCGGGCCACACGCAGACCGCGCTTGGGCTTGACGTTGTGCGCGTAGTAATCGCCGCCGTGGAAATCGGGGTCGGACAGGATCGCGCTGCGCGCCACTTCGTTGAAGGCGATGTTCTGCGCCGACAGCTTGGGCGTCGACGCCACCACCACGCAGTGCCGCAACCGGTCCGGATACATCAGGCTCCAGGCCAGCGCCTGCATGCCGCCGAGGCTGCCGCCCATCACTGCGGCAAATTGCTGGATGCCGAAGCGATCGGCCACACGTGCCTGGGCATTCACCCAGTCTTCCACCGTCACCACGGGAAAGCGCGCGCCGTAGGGCAGGCCGGTTTCCGGGTGCGGGCTCATGGGGCCGGTCGAGCCGAAACACGAGCCCAGGTTGTTCACCCCGATGACGAAGAAGCGGTTGGTGTCGACCGGCTTGCCAGGGCCGACCATGTTGTCCCACCAGCCGACTTCGCCCTCGGCGTGCACGCCCGCCACGTGGTGCGAGGCGTTGAGTGCGTGGCAGATGAGCACGGCGTTGGAGCGGTCGGCATTGAGCGTGCCGTAGGTTTCGACCATCAGGTCGTAGCCGCTGATCTGCGAGCCGTTGCGCAGTTGCAGCGGCTCGGCAAAATGCATGCGCTCGGGCACGACCAAGCCGATGGCGTTGGCCGGCTTGCCCTGATGTGCCTTCGGAGAGGATGTGTCGGCCTGCGCCGCATCGGCTGCGGTGACCGCGGTGTCAGCCTGGATGTCTGTCATGGCACCAAAGAAAAAACCCGACCGGCAACGCTGATCACGCAACCAATCGGGTTCTCATGTGGCGCACGTGGGGCGCTTGCTTTCACCACCCCCGCTCTGACCGAACCTCTTTAGCCGCATTTGTAATGAGAGCCCAGAGCCACATCCGTGGATGCCTGAACTCCCGCGCGCCCGCAAGCCAGTCGTCAAATCGGCGCGCCAGAGGAAAGTGATTATAGAGCAAGCGGCGGCGGACGCATCACCGCATCGTGATGCGTCCGATTCCCCGCCATATGCCGGGTCAAAGGCCTGCCATATTGATGTACTTGATCTCCAGGTACTCGTCGATGCCGTATTTGGAGCCTTCGCGGCCGAGCCCCGATTGCTTGACGCCGCCAAACGGCGCTTCGGCCGTCGAGATCAGCCCCGTATTGACGCCAACCATTCCAGACTCCAGCGCGTCCGAAACGCGCCACGCTCGGCCCAGATCGCGGGTGTAGAAATACGCGGCCAGCCCGAACTCGGTGTCGTTGGCGGCGGCCACGGCCTCGTCTTCCGTGTCGAAGGGAATGAGCGCAGCCAGCGGGCCGAACGTTTCTTCATGCGCGAGCAGCATGCCCGGCTTCGCATCGACCACGACGGTCGGCTCGAAGAACGCACCGCCCTGCGCGGACAGCGCATGCGGCTTGCCGCCCACCAGGACGCGCGCACCTTGGCGCACGGCGTCGTCCAGATGCTGCTGCACCTTGTCCATCGCGCGCATGTGGATCAGCGGGCCCTGCTGCACGCCGGGCTCCGTGCCGTTGCCGACGCGCAGCGCACGCACGGCGTCGGCGAGCTTGGCCGCAAACGTGTCGTAGATGCCGCGTTGCACGTAAAAGCGATTCGCGCACACGCAGGTTTGGCCTGCGTTGCGGTACTTGGCGATCATCGCGCCTTCCACCGCCGCATCGACGTCGGCATCGTCAAACACGATGAACGGCGCGTTGCCGCCCAGTTCGAGCGACAGCTTCTTGATGTCGTCGGCGCACTGGCGCATCAGCAAGCGACCGACCGCCGTGGAGCCCGTGAAGCTGAGCTTGCGCACGATCGGGTTGGACGTCAGCTCGCCGCCAATCGCCTGCGAATCGCCCGTGACGATGGACAGCAGGCCCGCCGGCACGCCCGCGCGCGCGGCCAGCTCGGCAAATGCGAGCGCAGAGTAGGGCGTTTCCAGCGCGGGCTTCACGACCATCGAGCAACCGGCCGCCAGCGCCGGGCCGACCTTGCGCGTCATCATCGCGATGGGGAAATTCCATGGCGTGATGGCCGCGCTCACGCCGATCGGCTCCTTCTGCACGACGATACGGCGATCGCCCTGCGGCGAGGGAATCGTGTCGCCGTAAATCCGGCGTGCTTCTTCCGCAAACCATTCGATGAATGACGCGGCGTAGGCGATTTCGCCGGCAGCTTCCGGCAGCGGCTTGCCTTGTTCGGCCGTGAGGATGGCAGCGAGATCCTGCTGATGCTCCATCATCAAATCCGCCAGCTTGCGCAGGATCCTGGCGCGATCGCGTGCGCTCACCTTGCGCCAGGCGCGTTGCGCAACCTGTGCGGCATCGATGGCGCGGCGTGTTTCGGCGGCGCCCATGCCGGGCACGGTGCCGATCTTGCGGCCGGTGGCGGGATCGGTCACGTCGCGCGTGGCGCCGTCATCGGCATCGGCCCAGGTGCCGGCGAGGAACGCTTGCGTGCGCCACAGGCCGGGGTCTTTCAGTGCGATCGGTGGCGTAACCGGCGCGCTCGGCAGATCGGTGCGGGTCATGGTGTCAGCTCTCCAGTGCGCGTTGCAGGATGGCAAGGCCCTCTTCGAACACCGCGTCTTCAATCGTGAGCGGGAACAGGAAGCGGATCACGTTGCCGTACACGCCGCACGACAGGAGGAGCAGGCCGGCTTCGAGCGCGCGCTGCTGCACGAGCTTGGTGAAATCGGCGTCCGGCTTGCCGTCCGGCGTATTGAATTCGACAGCAACCATCGCGCCCACGCCACGCACTTCGGCAATGCGCGACTGCTTGGCCTTGGCAGCATTCAGCGCGTCGACCAGACGTGCGCCCAGCGCGGCGGAGCGCTCGCACAGTTTCTCGTCGGCAATGATGTCGAGCACCGCATGTGCCGACGCCACCGCCAGCGGGTTGCCGGCGTAGGTGCCGCCGAGCCCGCCCGGAGCCGGCGCGTCCATGATTTCTGCGCGGCCCGTGACGGCGGATAACGGCAGGCCGCCGGCCAGGCCCTTGGCCATCGTCGTGATGTCTGGCAGCACGCCCGTGTGCTCCATGGCAAACAGCTTGCCGGTGCGGGCAAAGCCGGTTTGGACTTCGTCGGCGATCATCACGATGCCGTGTTCATCGCACAGCGCACGCACGGCGCGTACGAAATCGGCGGGCATCTGGTAGAAGCCGCCCTCGCCCTGCACCGGCTCGAAGATGATGGCGGCCACCTGGCGCGGATCGATATCGGCCTTGAACAGGCGCTGGATGGCGTCAAGCGCATCCTGCGTGCTTACGCCATGCAGCGCCACGGGCGCCGGCACGTGATAGATGCTGCCCGGGAACGGTCCGAAGCCCGTCTTGTACGGCACCACCTTGCCCGTCAGCGACATACCCATGAACGTACGGCCGTGGAACGCGCCCGTGAGTGCGATCACACCCGGGCGGCCCGTGTGCGCCCGTGCGATCTTGATGGCGTTTTCCACGGCCTCGGCGCCCGTGGTGAAGAACGCGGTCTTTTTGGCGTGCGAGCCTGGCGTGATCGCGTTCAGGCGCTCGGCCAGCTCGACGTACGAACCGTACGGCACGATCTGGAAAGCGGTGTGCGTGAAGTGATCCAGCTGCTCGCGCACGGCCTGCACCAGACGCGGGTGGCGATGGCCCGTGTTGACCACGGCAATGCCGGCCGCGAAGTCAATGTAGCGGCGGCCTTCCACGTCCCAGAACAGGGCGTTCTCGGCGCGCTCGGCGTAGCGGTCGGTCATCACACCAACGCCGCGCGGCGTAGCGGCCAGGCGGCGGGCATTCCATTGGGCGTTCTGTTGCGGGTCTCGGGCGTTCATGGCGGTCTTGTGCGTTGGGTCAAGAAAGAGACGATGCGGCCCAGTGTGGCCCCATTGGCTCTGTACAATAAGACCCAATCAGGTTTTTCTTTTGGAACCACTTTGGTTCCATCGCGCACCATGGCCGACCATTCCCCCACCCACCGCGCCAGCATGCTGGTCGACTACCTGCAACGCCGCTTCGACCGTGCAGAGCCGGGCGGCGAGCCCGACCACCGCCGCCTGTACCGCGTGTTGCAGGAGGGCATCCTGCGCGACGAGCTGCAGCCAGGCACGCGCCTGCCGTCGTCGCGGCAGTTGGCCACCGAACTGGGCATCGCGCGCAACACGGTCATCCACGTCTATGAGCAGCTCAGCGTGGAAGGCTACGTGTCGGCAGGCGTGGGCAGCGGCACCTTCGTCGCCGATACCGCGCCAGACCGGCTGGACGCAGCCCCCGCACCGGCCGCAGCGGTTGCCGCAGTGGCGCCCGCGCCGATCACTGAAGCGGCCATGCCGTCCGCGCCGATGCTCTCAACGCGCGGCCGTGCGCTGGTGCGCGATGCGGGCGCCAGTTCGCGCCAATGGGGCGCCTTCATGCCGGGCGTACCGGAGGTGCGGATGTTTCCGGCGCGCATCTGGTCGCGCTTGCACAACCGGCTGCTGCGCAAGCCTTCACCCGCGCTGCTGACGTATCCCGTTGGCGCGGGCTACCTGCCGCTGCGCACCGCGCTGGCCGATTACCTGCGCACCGCGCGTGGCGTGCGCTGCGAGCCCGAGCAGATCATCGTCACTGCAGGCATCCACCCGTCGCTCCAACTCATCGCGCAGCTGCTGTGCGACGCCGGCGACAGTGCATGGATCGAAGACCCCGGCTACTGGGGCGTGCGCAGCGTACTCACCGCTGCGGGCGTGCGCACCGTGCCACTGCCGGTGGACGATGAAGGCATGCGCTTCGACATCCCCACGCGCGGGCGTCAGCGCAGCAAGCCGCCGAAGCTCATGGTGGTCTCGCCCTCGCACCAATATCCGCTCGGTTCGGTGATGAGCCTCGCGCGACGCCGGGCGCTGCTGGCCACCGCCCACGCAACCGATGCATGGATCGTCGAAGACGACTACGACAGCGAATTCCGCTACGGCAGCCGCCCGCTGCCTTCTTTGCAAGGGCTGGATGATGGCGGGCGCGTGCTCTACATGGGCACGTTCTCGAAAGTGCTGTTCCCCAGCTTGCGGATTGGCTATCTGGTCGTGCCGCCCGCGCTGGCCGATGCGTTTACGACGGGGCTGTCGGAGATGTTCCGCGGCGGCCAGATTCTCACGCAGGCCGTGCTGGCGGACTTCATTGCGGAGGGCCATTTCGTCTCCCACATCCGGCGCATGCGTGGCGTGTATGCGGAACGGCGCGAAACGCTGCTGGCGTCCATCGCCCACGAGTTCGGCGACGCGCTGCCCGTGCATGACGGTGCGTCAGGCCTGCATCTCGTGCTGGGCTTGCCGGCCGGCACCAACGATGTGGCCGTTGCTGATCTTGCACTCGCCAATGACGTCGTCACGCGCCCGCTCTCACGTTATTACCAGGACGACGCGCGCCGCTTGCCCGGACTGCTGCTCGGCTATGGCCATGTGGAAACAGAGCAGATTGGGGCGCGGTTTCATACGTTGGCGGAGGCGGTGCGCACCGTCGGCTGACCAACGCTGCACGCAACAAAAAAGCCCCGCATCGCGGGGCTTTTACTTGGGGCGAAGCACGCTCAGGCCAACAGCACCCGCAACTGCGCATCCGCACCTTCCACCGGAGACTTCCGGAAGCCGCTCTTGGCGTACCGATGCCAGCGCCCCAGCACCGCGCACACAACCAAGTTGGCGCGCGAAGCGATGTCGGCATCCGCCGGCCAGGCACCCTGCGTAACCGCCATGCGCAGACTCTGCTTGAGCGACGCCTCGATGCGATCCAGGCACTGCGCCATGCGCTCGGGCAGGCGCTCGTCTTCGCCGACCAGCGCGTCGCCCACCAGCACGCGCGTCATGCCCGGATTCTTGTCGGCAAACGACAGGAGCATGTGCGCGATGGCATGCGCCTGGCGCAAGCCGTGTTCTTCACGCAAGGTGATCTGGTTGATGAGGCCGAAGACGGTCTGCTCGATGAATTCGATCAGCCCTTCGAACATCTGCGCCTTGCTGGCGAAGTGGCGGTACAACGCCGCTTCGGAGACATCCAACCGTGCAGCCAAGCCTGCGGTTGTGATCTTTTCACCGCGCGGATGCTCGAGCATGCCGGCAAGCGTCTGCAGAATCTGCACGCGGCGCTCGCCCGGTCGGGGGCGTTTGCGTACCGGCGGTGCGGCTATGGCGACGTCCGCGACCGGCTCGGCGGTCGGAAACTCCGTTTGCGCGTTGCTCATGACTTCCTGGCCCCTCTCCCGTTCCGAGCGCGGAGTTACCACTGCCTAGCCGCGTCGAACAAGCCTTCGTTTTAGTTGAAGCACCGATTTTACTTTCACGCTCACATAGCCGGGCCGGTTGGCGAACAAAATCGGTGTGGCGGCCGGTTGATGTGGTGAATTTGCACGCGCGCCAACTGCCGTCGCTTGCATTGGATGCAATGCATCGGCAGCGGAAGTCGGCTGCACGCCGGGCGGCATGCGCCGCAGATAACCCGTCACCCATACCGTGCGAATCCCCAGGCGCCGATAGCGTTTGAGGTGAGAAAGCGTGTCTTCGACGAGGATGGCGCGCGATGGCGCAATACGTTCGCGTGCGAGCAACCGGCGCAGCATCAGCGGGTCAGGTTTCGGACGCAGGCGCCGGTGCACCCACATGTGCTCGACGGCGATTTCGCGTAGGAACGCGCGCTTCAGGCCAATGAGCCGCAGCACCTCGCGCGCGTAGGCGGCCGGCGCGTTGGTCAGCAGAATCTTGCGCCCCGGCAGGGCGCGCAGCAACTGGGCGAGGCCGCGCTCCGCGCGCACCATGGCGCGCAGGTCTTCAAAGCGGTGGGCCTCAGCAAGGAAATCAGCGGGGTCGACGCCGTGATGGCGGACCATGCCCAGAATCGTGGCGCCATAGCGGCGCCAGTAATCCACGCGCACCTGGCTGGCGGTGGCGTCGTCCGTGCCGAGCACGCGCGCCACGTACGCCGTCATCAGCCGGTTGATCTGCGGAAAGATCGCGTGCGATGCGTGGTGAAGTGTGTTGTCGAGGTCGAACAGCCAGACCGGCTGCCGGGCGGGCGGAGAGCCCGCCGGCACCTCGCGCGGGAAGGCGCGCGCAGCATGGCGCACCCGCACCGCCCGAGTGGTTCGCATCAGTGCGAGCGGATCATCGTGCCGAACGCCTGTTCGGTCAGGATTTCCAGCAGCAGCGAGTGCTCGATACGGCCATCGACGATGTGCACCGAGTTCACGCCGCTCTTGGCGGCATCCAGCGCCGACGAAATCTTCGGCAGCATGCCGCCCGAGATCGTGCCGTCGGCAAACAGCTCGTCGATCTCGCGCGCCGACAGGTCGGTCAGCAGATTGCCCTGCTTGTCCATCACGCCGGGAATGTTGGTCATCATGACCAGCTTCTCAGCCTTCAGGATCTCGGCCATCTTGCCGGCCACGACGTCGGCGTTGATGTTGTAGGCCTGACCGTCATCGGAGAAGCCGATGGGCGAGATGACAGGAATGAACGCGTCGTCCTGCAGCGCCTTGACCACCGCCGGGTTGATCGCTTCGATGTCGCCCACGAAACCGATGTCGATGAACTCGCCCGGATGCTCGCGGTCCGGCATCTTCAGCTTCTTGGCGCGGATCAGGCCACCGTCCTTGCCGGTCAGGCCGACCGCTTGGCCGCCGTACTGGTTGATCAGCATGACGATGTCCTGCTGAACTTCGCCGCCGAGCACCCACTCGACCACTTCCATGGTCTCTTCATCGGTCACACGCATGCCCTGGATGAAGGTGCCTTGCTTGCCGACCTTCTTCAGGGCTTCGTCGATTTGCGGACCGCCGCCGTGCACCACCACCGGGTTCATGCCGACCAGCTTGAGCAGGATCACGTCGCGCGCGAAGCCGTGCTTGAGCTTTTCCTCCGTCATGGCGTTGCCGCCGTACTTGACGACGATGGTTTTGCCGTGAAACTTGCGAATGTAAGGCAGGGCCTGCGCGAGAATTTCAGCCTTCAACGCCGGCGCAACGTGCGCGAGGCCAGCAGGGTCGGGGGCAGCAGAAGCGGTCATGACGGTGACATCCGGTTGGGCGGGTATGATGGAACGCCGAATGTCGCGTGCTACAAAAACGAAGCAGCCCATTTTCGGCAGGCGCGATTTTACAAGAAAAGGCGCTACGGTCTGATGGCGCACCTTACGTGCCTGCCATACCGTTGCCACGAAAGAACACCCTGGGGAAACATGGCCATCGCACCCGACCAACTCGACGCGCTGCGCCCTCACCTGCTGCGCTTTGCGCAACTGCAATTGCGTGACACGGCCTTGGCTGAAGACACGGTGGCTGACACCATCCTGGCGGTGCTCGAACACCCCGAGCGCTTTGCCGGCAATGCCTCGCTCAAGACGTACGTGATCGGCATCCTCAAGCACAAGATCGTCGATGCGATCCGCTCGGGGCGGCGCGAAGTGCGCGTCTCACTGCTTTCGGGTGGTGAATCCGACGAGGCAGGCATGCGTTCCGACGAGGCCGTCTTCGACAGCTTGTTCGCCGCCGACGGCCACTACACCAGCCCGCCGTCCGACTGGGGAGACCCCGATGCCGCGCTGTCACGGCGCGAGTTCTTCGACGTGCTGCAAATGTGCGTCGATCGCCTGCCGCCGCGCGTGGGCCGCGTCTTCATGATGCGCGAATGGCTGGAATTGGAAACCGAGGAAATCTGTCAGGAATTGCAGATCACGGCGACCAATGCATGGGCACTGCTCTACCGTGCCCGCATGCGCCTGCGCGAGTGCCTTGACCTGCACTGGTTTGGCAATCAGCCCGCCGCCGCCTGAATCGCCCATAGGCGCACCTGAGCCGCATCACAGAGAACAACCATGCCGAACCGTTGGGGACTGCCCACCTGCAAGGAAGCCCACCGCATGCTGGTGTCGAAGATGGACCGCGACCTGTCCACAGGCGAGCGGCTACGGCTGCGCGTGCATCTGTTTGCCTGCGATGCGTGTACGCGGTTCTCGCACCAGATGGGGTTTCTGCGTCAGGCGATGCACAAGCTCGGACAAGACGACGACGGGAGCAGCCAAGCGTGACCTCGTCGGTCGCCAACACCGTATGTGCGATCTGCGGCGCGGAATTGCACTGCGGAGCCATCGGCGACGGCAAGCAGCCCGACGCGACATGCTGGTGCATGTCCGAAAAAACGCTGCCTGCCAACGCGCGGCGCCCGGGACAGGGCTGCCGCTGCCAGCGTTGCCTGCGCGAAGCGATTGCGCAGGCAACGCTGGCAGCGTCTGAATCCGACTGAGCGATCAGTCCTTGTCTTTGCTGTCGTCGTCCAGCGTGCGCAGCGCACGGCGGACGGCGGCTCGGCCGCGCTGGCGTTCAGCGTGGCCGCCTTCGGTATGGGCACCGGCCTTGCGGCCGCGAGCGAGCGGCACGAGAACGTTGCGCGGGCGCGCAGTGCCGGCCTTCGTTGAAGGTTCGATGCGGAACGTCAGTTTCTGGCGAGTGCCCAGTGTCTTGTTAGCCATGGGAATGCTCCCTTACGTGGCTTGAAGCGACACTCGCCGCAAGCCATCAATGTTTGTGTTCGCCGCCGTGGTTCATGGCGGGCATGTTGCCGGCGGTCAGGTCGCGTACGCGGGCATCCACCTTCTGCTCGACGACGCGCTTGTCGGCCAGTTCCACCTTGAGCGTGATCGGCACGGTGGTGTCCTTCACCAGCGGCTGTTTCAGGTTCATCAACATCACGTGGTAGCCGCCCGGCTTGAGCTGCACGGTCTGGCCCTTCGGCAGATCCAGCGAGGGCATCGCGCGCATGCGCATTACGTCGCCTTCCATCTTCATCTCGTGGATCTCAGCCGTGCCGGCCACGGGCGTCGATACGCCAACCACCTTGGCACCGTCGGCCGATTGCAGCGTCATGAACGCGCCGCTGGACGTCTGACCCGGCACGGTGCCGCGCACCCAGGCGTCCTGCACCGTGACCTGTGCGAAAGCAGCGGCGCTGGCGAGCAAGCCAGCCGTGAGCACAGCCAGGCAAGCGGAAGAACGGATCGATCGGGACGTCATCATCAAGGGCTCCTGTCGGGGACAAACGTGCTGCGCATTAAAGCACAGCGTCTGTGGGGAGATAGGTTGGGTGCACAATTGTGCGGCTGATTGACGCATCGCCGCGCGGATAACCGCGCGGTGCGCACGTTTACACTTGTCCACCATGCTTTTCACCCTGTCTCTTGCCGCGCCACTGCTGGACGCGTCCAGTCTACGCCGCCTCTTCTGGCTGCGATGGAGTCTGCTGGCCACTCAACTGGTCCTGATGCTGCTCGCGCCGCTGGTATTTGGCGTGCAACTGCCGGTGGTGCCGCTGCTGAGCGTGATGGGCCTGCATGCGCTGTTCAACCTGCTCACCGGATGGCGCGTGCGGCGCAACCGGCCCGTGCAGCATATTGAGATCACCGTTCAACTTCTGGTGGACCTGACCGCGCTGTCTGCTCTGCTGTATTTCACAGGTGGCGCGACCAATCCGTTCGTCTCGTTCTACCTGCCGGCGCTGGCAATTGCGGCGGCCATGCTGCCGATCGCACACGTGGTGGGCCTGACGCTTTACGCGCTGGCCGCCTACAGCATGATGCTGGGCAACTACATCCCGCTGAAGCTGGCGAACCAGGCCGATGCGGTGGCGTATCACCTGGCGGGCATGTGGATCGATTTCGTGGCCAGCAGCGCGATGATCGCCGGTTTTACGGCGCGCCTGTCCGCCGCGCTGCGCGAGAGCGATGCGCAACTGACCGAAGCGCGCGAGCGACTGCTGCGCGAGCAACGCATCGAAGCCCTGATGTCGCAAGGCGCGAGCGTAGCGCACGAAATGGGCACACCGCTGTCTACCGTGGCCGTCATCACCGGCGAGCTGCAGCACGACGCGAAGCAGCCCGATTCCCCGCTCGGCCCGTACCGCGAAGACCTGCGCGCCATCGAGCAGCAACTCGAACTGTGCCGCGCTGCGCTGGCCCGCCTGCAGCGCAAACCCAACGACGGCGCGCCCGAGCCGCTCGGCCAATGGTTGCCCGATTTCACGCAGACGTGGCAGTTGCGGCATCCGGACATCCGCCTCCACACGGAGACATCGCCCGCAGCGCAAGCAGTGGAATTGGATGCAGTGAACGTCGGCCAGATCCTCACCATCCTGCTGGACAACGCCGCCCGCAGCCAGCAGCACGCCGGGCGCGATCTGGTGCCGCTGCTGCTGACGGCCAAGATCGACGCCAATCCGGATGTGCTCCGCGATATGCCGCCGCAGATCGTACTGTCCATCGTCGATACGGGGTTGGGCTTGCCGGAAGACTTGCGCACGTCCCTGGGCCGTACGCCGGTACCGAGCCGGCACGGCGGTCACGGCATCGGGCTGTATCTGGCCTCCACCACGGCTCGTCGCTTGGGTGGTACCGTGGTGCTACGTCCGAACCCGCCCCAAGGCGCCATTGCCGAACTCCGACTGCCGGTTGGCGGTCCGATGGAACACGCGGCCGCCCCCATCATTGGCGCGCCCACCCTCTTCACATAACGAGACGGCCTGACACAGCCCCCGCGCACGTACGGCCCCGGAGAACACCATGCAGCAGCCCGCCCCCTTTTTGATCCTCGATGACGACGACGTCTTTGCGCAGACGCTGGCGCGCGCGCTCACGCGTCGCGGCTTTGCTCCGCAGATCGCGCACACCGGCGGCGAAGCGCTGGCACTGGCACGCCAGACACGCTTTTCGTATGTCACTGTCGATCTGCACTTGGCCGCGAGCGACAAGGGCCTGATGCCCCATGGCGGGACGGATTCCGGTCTGCACTGGATTGCCCCATTGCGCCAAGCCCTGCCCGACGCGCGCATGCTGATCCTCACGGGCTACGCGAGCATTGCCACCGCCGTGCAGGCGGTCAAACTGGGGGCCGACGAATACTTGGCCAAACCGGCCAACGTCGATTCGATTCTGCTGGCGTTGCAGGTTGGCGTGTCTGAAGCCGTGGCGGAGCAGACGATGGAGAACCCGGCGCCGCTTTCTGTCGCGCGACTGGAGTGGGAACACATCCAGCGCGTGCTGGCCGAGCACGGCGGCAATATCTCCGCCACCGCGCGGGCGCTCAACATGCATCGGCGCACGCTGCAACGCAAGCTGGGCAAACGGCCGGTCGCCAAGTAAGCGCCGGCCGCGTGACGCTACATCACCGGGGGCATCACCAGCGGGTATCGCGCTCCCACGCCTTGAGCTCGTCTTCGGCGCGTTCCTTCGTATAGCCGTAGCGTTCCTGGATCTTGCCGGCAAGCTGGTCGCGCTTGCCGCGGATCACGGTGAGGTCATCGTCGGTGAGCTGGCCCCACTTTTCCTTGACCTTGCCCTTGGCCTGATCCCATTTACCTTCGATCTGGTCCCAGTTCATACGTCCTCCGTTGCGATTGAGATTGAGACAAAAGCAGGGGCGACCCGCAGGCCGCCCGTGTACACACTTCCGTACGGCTTACTTCTTGAACTTGGCGGCCACGTCGTTCTGACACTTCGTCTTGGCGTCGCCCGACATCGCATCGCAGCGTTCCTTGGCGGCCTTGTAGTTGGCGTCGTTGGTGTCCTTGACGGCATCGCGGCGCGCTTCGCTGACGTCCTTGGCAGTGCCCGTGGCCTTGGCATGGCTCACCTCGTCACCGCCCTTGGCACGCGTGTAGGCGGCCTTGGCATCCTTCACGCAGGTGTCTTTATCGTTGCCCTTCATGGCATCGCACTTGGTCTTGGCGACGTCGTAGTCGGCCTCGGCCTTTTCCTTGGCGGCGCGGTTGCGGGCGGCTTCAGTGCCGTCGCGCTCCACCATCGCATTGGCCTTGGCGACGTTGTAATCGCCCTTGGCCTGCGCACGGCAGACGTCGCGGTCATTGCCCTTCATCGCATCGCACTTGTCCTTGGCGGCTTTGTAATTGGCATCGGCTTGCTTGACGGCACTGTCGTAAGCGGCGCGCTTGGCATCGTTCGGTGCCGAGGCGCCGGCGGGGCCGGTTGGCGCGGGCGTGAGCTGGGCGTGGGCGATGCCCAACGGGGCGCAGGCAAGTACGCAACACAGGGCCAGGCGTTGGATCGGTTTCATACGCTTCTCTCCTTGTCGTGGTGGGAATCGCGCACGCCAGGTGCGCGGCGCGCATTGTCTGTGCGGCACCACCTTCTTCAGCAGATAACGGACCTGACCACGCACGATCCTGATGAAACCCTTGCCAGGCTTGGCTTGGCGGGCGCCCAAACAAAACGGGCCGCATCGTCTCCGATGCGGCCCGCAGGGCATATTGAATGCGTTGCTTACACGCTTACAGCACGTAGCGGGACAGGTCTTCGTTACCCGACAGCTCGTTCAAACGCTCGTCGACGTACGCGGCGTCGATGGTCACGGTCTCGCCCGACGATTTGTGTGCGTGGAAGGACAGGTCTTCAAGCAGTCGCTCCATCACCGTGTACAAACGGCGTGCGCCAATGTTCTCGACCTTCTCGTTGACAGAACATGCGATCTCGGCCAGGCGGCGAATACCATCTTCGGCAAACACGAGGTCGACACCTTCGGTCTTCAGCAGCGCCTGATATTGCTTGGTGAGGCTCGCGTCGGTCTGCGTGAGAATCGCGCGGAAATCCTCCACCGACAGCGAATCCAGCTCCACGCGAATCGGGAATCGGCCCTGCAGTTCGGGAATCAGGTCGCTCGGCTTGGACAGATGGAACGCGCCCGACGCGATGAACAGGATGTGATCGGTCTTGATCATCCCGTACTTGGTGTTCACGGTCGTGCCTTCCACCAGCGGCAGCAAGTCGCGCTGCACGCCCTGGCGCGACACCTCGCCGCCGCCGTATTCGCTGCGGCTGGCGATCTTGTCGATCTCGTCCAGGAACACGATGCCGTTCTGCTCGACGTTGGCCACCGCCTTCTGCTTGAGCTCATCCTCGTTCACGAGCTTCGCGGCCTCTTCGTCGATCAGCAGCTTGAAGGCTTCCTTCACCTTCATCTTGCGACGGTTCTTCTTGCCCTGGCCCAGGCCGGCGAACATCGAGCGGATCTGCTCGGTCATGTCTTCCATGCCGGGCGGCCCCATGATGTCCATGCTCGGCGTGCCGGCCGACACTTCCAGTTCGATTTCCTTGTCGTCGAGCTGGCCTTCGCGCAGCTTCTTGCGGAAGGTCTGGCGCGCGGTCGAGTCCTTCTCTTCGGGCTGCGCAAAACCGATGTCGCGCGGCGGCGGGATCAGGACGTCGAGAATGCGATCCTCGGCCGCATCTTCGGCCTTGGCGCGCACCTTCTTCATCTCGGATTCGCGCGTCTGCTTGACGGCCATCTCGGCCAGATCGCGCACGATGGTGTCGACATCGCGGCCGACGTAGCCGACCTCGGTGAACTTGGTCGCCTCGATCTTGATGAACGGTGCGTCGGCCAGCTTGGCCAGGCGGCGAGCGATCTCGGTCTTGCCCACGCCGGTCGGTCCGATCATCAGGATGTTCTTGGGCGTGATTTCCTGGCGCAGCGGGTCTCCCACCTGTTGGCGGCGCCAACGGTTGCGCAGCGCCACGGCGACGGCCTTCTTGGCCTTGTGCTGGCCGATGATGTGCTTGTCGAGTTCGGAGACGATTTCTGACGGCGTCATGGTTTCAGACATGGGAATCCTGTCGATGAAGGCGTTCGATTATTCGAGCGTCTCGATCACGAAATTGGTGTTGGTGTAGATGCAGAGTTCGCCAGCGATGCGCAGCGCTTTTTCCACCACATCGCGCGGAGCGAGGTCGGTGTTCTCCATGAGCGCCTTGGCGGCCGATTGTGCATACGAGCCGCCCGAGCCGATGGCAGCGATACCGCCTTCCGGGTCAAGCACATCGCCGTTGCCGGTGATGACGAGCGTGGCTTCGCGGTCGGCGACGATCAGCATGGCTTCAAGGTGGCGCAGGGCGCGATCGGTGCGCCAGTCCTTGGCCAGGTCGACGGCGGAGCGCAGCAGGTTGCCCTGGTGCTTCTGCAACTTGGCTTCAAAACGGTCGAGCAGGGAGAAGGCGTCGGCGGTGGCGCCGGCAAAGCCGACCAGCACCTTGCCATCATGGATGGCGCGCACTTTGCGAGCCGAGCCTTTCATCACGATATTGCCCAGCGTGACCTGGCCGTCGCCGCCGAGCGCGACGTGGTTGCCGCGCCGCACGCTGACGATGGTGGTGCCGTGATACTGTTCCATGCGCTTGTTCCTAGGGGTCCGGCTTGGCGCGACCCCCAGCGGGCCGGCCAAAGAACTTCATACTTGACGCCAGCCCCGAGGATTTCAAGCCTGATTTCCGTCACAGCGCACACTTTTTGTGCGCCGGAAATCGCTTCTTGCTGGGCTTCTTACCGTTTCAGTGGGTCACATCGAACGCATAGGTGCGCTCATCCAGACGCGGCACCACCGTGTAACCCTTGCGCGCAGCCCACACGTTGATGTTGAAGTAGAGCGGAATCACACCGTAATCGCGTATGCCGATCTCCGTGGCTTCCTGCAGCAGCCTCTCGCGCTTGCTGTCATCCAATGTCTGCAGAGCTTCCGCCAGCTTGGCATCAAGCGCCGGGTTCGAATAGCGTCCGCGATTGGACGCCCCCCAGCCGCGCGCTGGGTCGTAGGTCGCAAGCAGCGCCTTCAGGCTCGAACTGACTTCGCCGGTATCCGCACCCCAGCCGGCTTGCAGAAACGAAAAGTCCAACTTGTTCGCCCGCGTGAAGAACGACGCTGATGGCAGCGTCTCGACCTTGGTGGCAATGCCCACCCGCGAAAGCATCGAAGCGATCACCTGTGCGACGCGGTCATCGTTCGGGTAACGGTTGTTGGTGGCGTGCAGCGTGATGGCAAAACCATCGGGGTAGCCGGCCTGGGCGAGCAGTTTCTTCGCTGCGGCCGGGTCCGCCACAGGTGCCTTCAGGCCTGGTACGTGGCCGAACAGCGCGCTGTTGACGAGTTGGCCGGTCGGCTCGGCAGCGCCTTCCATCACGCGATCAACGATGGCTTGGCGCGAGATCGCCAGTGAGATCGCCTCGCGCACGCGTGCATCCTTGAGCGGGTTCTTCGGCAGCGGCTTGCCGGCCTTGTCGGTCACGAACGGCGACACATCGCGGTTCGAATCCATGTGCAGATACATCATGCGGAACACCGGCATCTTGAACACCGTCACAGCCCGGTTGGTCGACAGCTTCTTGATGTCTGAGCTCGGCACGTTTTCGATGACCTGCACGTCGCCCGCCAGCAGCGCCGCCACGCGCGGCGCGTCGGCCGTCAGGATGCGCAGCGTCACGTGCTGCCATTGCGGCTTCTTGCCCCAGTAGCCGTCAAAGCGCGTGAGTTCCACGCGATCGCCGCGGTTGAAGGAGACGAACTTGTACGGCCCGGTGCCGATCATGGCGCGGCCGTTGTTGAAGTCGTCCGCGCCCGCTTTTTCGACGGCCTTCTTCGACACCATGTAGATGGTCGACAAGTCGTTCGGCACCAGCGGGTACGGGCCGTTCGTGGTGATGCGCACGGTCAGCTTGTCGACCGCCGTCACGTCCTTGAAACCACGCGTGTAGATCGTGAACGGCGATGGGCTGTTCTTGATGGTGGCCGGGCGCGCCAGCGAATAGACGACATCGGCCGAGGTGAATTCGCTGCCGTCATGGAAATGCACGCCAGGGCGCAGCTTGATCTCCCATACCGTATCGCTCAGGGCCTTCCACGACGTGGCGAGGCCCGGCTTGAGGCGCATCTTCTCGTCCTTGGCGATCAGCGCCTCGAACATATGCTCGGCAACGTTCGAATTGGGCGTGACGTTGTGGAAGTGCGGATCGAGCGAAGTGATGTCGCTCGACAGCCCAATCACCAGCGTGGAGGCCGGCTGGGCATGCGCCGCAATCGGTGTGAGCGCCGAGAGCGCCGTGGCAAAAGACAGCGCAGCGACCAGGTTCGCGGCGCGCAGCAGACGCAGGACCGGCATGACGACTCCCCGATGGTTCATGACGAAAACGAAACGTTCGGGGATTGTCGGGACCGGACGACGCCGGTGTCAACGTCGATGAAGCAGGGGGTCTGCGTGCTCAGTGGTGGTGCCCGCAGTCGCAGTCGTCACCGTGTTGGTGATCGTGGTCCTCGTCCCAGCCGGCATCGTCGTGATCGTCGTAGGCCCAGGCGGGGAAGGGATCGGCCAGCCCGACCCAGGCTTCTGGCCCGGCAGCCATCTCCGCATCGGTCAGCAGGCAGGCATCGAGCTGCGCAATGAGCGCGGCTTCATCCAGATCCGTGCCGATGAAGACCAGTTCCTGGCGACGGTCGCCCCAGCGCGCGGGCGCACCGTTGTCGTGCATCTTGTCGGAAATGTCTGCGCGGGCTTCTTCCTCGTCGGGCCATTCGGCTTCATCCACCGCAGCCCACCACGCGCCGGCACCGCCATGACGCATCACGCCGCCAGCCTGACCCCAGCTGCCCGCCGTGTCCATGCGCGAGGCCAGCCAGAAATAACCCTTCGAGCGCAGCACGCGGCCGTGTTCGCGCAGCCATTCGGTATGCATCAGATCCCACAGGCGCTGCGGGTGGAATGGCACGCGGCGCCGATAAACGAAGCTGCGGATGCCGAGCGCTTCAGTCTCCGGAACGTGTTCACCGCGCAGCTCCGCCAGCCACGCCGGCGCGGCAGATGCGGCATCGAAATCGAAACGATGGGTGTTGAGGATCTCGTCCAGCGGCACCTTGCCGAACGATGCCGGCACGATGCGCGCGCGCGGGTTCAGCGAGTGCAGGATGCCGGCCAGACGCACGCGCTCGGCATCGCTCACGAGGTCGATCTTGTTGAGCACGATCACGTCGCAGAACTCGACCTGTTCGATCAGCAAGTCGACGACGGTGCGGTCGTCGTCTTCGTCACGTGCCTGGCCGCGGTCTGACAGGAAATCGGCGGCATCGTAATCGGCCAGGAAGTGCTGGGCATCGACCACGGTGACCATGGTGTCCAGACGCGCGAGGTCGGACAGCACGTCGCCTTGCTCGTCTTCAAACGTAAAGGTCTCGGCAATCGGCAGCGGCTCGGCCACGCCGGTCGACTCGATCAGCAGGTAGTCGAAGCGGTCTTCACGGGCCAGGCGCGCGATCTCGTCGAGCAGGTCTTCGCGCAGCGTGCAGCAGATGCAGCCGTTGGACAGCTCCACCATGCGCTCGTCGGTGCGAGAGAGCTGCGCACTGGTGGCCGTGCCATCGCCCACGAGCTGCGCGTCGATGTTGACGTCCGACAGGTCGTTGACGATCACGGCCACACGCTTGCCCTCGCGGTTGGCGAGCACGTGATTGAGCAGCGTGGTCTTGCCGGCGCCCAGGAAGCCAGACAGCACGGTAACGGGAAGCGGACGGGACATGATCAGTGGCCTCAGTTTGTGGCCCAACAAAGCAAACAGCCCGGTGAGTTACCGGGCTGCAAATTCAACCGAATGCGACGCGCGCGTCAGTCACCCATCAGCTTCTGGCGCTTTTCGCGGCGCTCTTGCGCCTCCAGCGTCAGGGTGGCCGTCGGGCGAGCAAGCAAGCGCGGAATGCCGATCGGCTCGCCGGTTTCGTCGCAGTAGCCGTAGTCGTTGGCATCGATGCGCGCAATCGACTGTTCGACCTTCTTGAGCAGCTTGCGCTCACGATCGCGCGTGCGCAGCTCCAGCGCGTGCTCTTCCTCGATGGTGGCACGGTCAGCCGGGTCCGGCACGATCACAGTCTCGCGCAGGTGCTCGGTGGTCTGGTTGGCGTTCGCGAGAATTTCATCGCGCATTTTTACAAGCCGGTCCTTGAAGAAGGCGAGCTGCGCCTCGTTCATGTAATCCTTGTCGCTCATCTTCAGGATTTCGGCTTCGGTGAGTAGTTTCTTGCTGCTCATGGTTGCTGCAGATGATCCTGGTAAATCGCGCGCCGTCTCGGCTATCGCGTCGTCCTTGCGCGGGGATGCACCGGACTTGTTCTGGCTGGCGGCGGACTTGCCGCCCCGCGCGCCTCCTTTTGCCTCTCCCGCAGCGGCGCCCCCTGCCGCTTTTCTACGGGTGGCTGGCGCAGCCTGGGCTGCTGCCGACTCCATTACGGACCGCCCGGCACCACCGTTGGCGCCGTGTCCTTCCTTGGTCTTAGTCACCATCGCCTGCTCTCCTACCGGACGTGCTTCGGACGACGTGCTTCTAAATCGACCTATTGTAGCTGAACGATATTAACTGAACTATCGGAGAAACACGGACAGGAAATCCGGCCCGGATTCTGCCTGAAAGCGCGCGGCGGGGCCACCCAAATGGAGGCGAAAAGCGCCCGAATCAGGCCAGGCAGTTCTCCAATCCTTTCAGAATCGTTTCGCGCGGCAGGTCTACGCCGATGAACACCATCCGGTTGGAAGGGGTCTCGCCGTCCCATTTCCCCCCCACGTCGCTGCCCATGAGCTGGTGCACGCCCTGAAACACGACCTTGCGGTCGACGCCTTCCATATACAGCACGCCCTTGTAGCGCAGCAGCTTCTCGCCGTAGATATTCAGCACGCCCGAGAGGAATTCCTCCAGCTTGGTGTAATTGAACGGCCGTTCGCTGCGGAAGACGAACGAGGCGATGCGGTCCGTGTGGTGAGCATGGCCGTGGTGATGGTGATGACCGTGGCTATGGTGATGGCCATGATCGTGATCGCAGTCTGCCGAGCAAGCGTGGTCGTGATCATGATCGTGCTGGTGGTCATGATCGTCTTCGCGCAGGAAATCGGGATCGATCTCCAGCTTGGCGTTCAGGTTGAAGCCGCGCAGGTCGAAAATGGTGTCGATCGGCGTCTCACCAAAATTGGCGGTGCGGATCGGGGCGCGCGGGTTCATGTGCAGCAGGCGGTGGCGCAGTGCGTCCACATCGGCGGCGGATACCAGATCGCTCTTGGTGATGAAGATGGCGTCGGCAAAGCCCACCTGGCGCTGCGCCTCTTCCTGCTTGTCGAGCTGCATGTTGCCGTGCTTGGCGTCGACCAGCGTGATGACCGCGTCCAGCAGATAGCGGCTGGCGATCTCATCGTCCATGAAGAACGTCTGCGCGACGGGGCCGGGGTTGGCAACACCGGTGGTCTCGATGACCACGCGGTCAAACTGGATCTGGCCGTTGTCGCGGCGCGTGAGCAGGTCGGACAACCCCTTCACCAGGTCACCACGGATCGTGCAGCAAATGCAGCCGTTGCTCATCTGCACGATCTGCTCGTTGCCCTCCTGCACGAGGATGTCGTTGTCGATGTTTTCTTCGCCGAACTCGTTTTCGATCACGGCGATCTTCATGCCGTGCTGTTCGGTCAGGATGCGCTTGAGCAGCGTGGTCTTACCGCTGCCGAGAAAGCCCGTCAGGATGGTGACCGGGATCATTTTGGACATGGTGCGTTTCCTGTCTTGTGATGGGCCGCCAGATGCGCGCAATCCGCGCAAGCGCCCTTGATGGTGAGTTCAGCATGGTCGGCCGCGAAGCCGGCGGGCAGGCCAGCCTTCGGCATGGCCGGCGGCTCGGCGCCCTCCAGGCAGAAGTCGCGCCCACATTGCGTGCAGTGGAAGTGGCTGTGCGAGCGGTGCGCCGCTTCGCGCGCGGCGTCGTGCTCGGCCAGGCTGAAGCGGAAGACACGATCCGCCCCCGCCGTCTTGTGGACGATGCCGCCGGCCACGAGCCAGTCGAGCACGCGGTAGACCGTCACGCGGTCGATGCCCGAGTCGTCCGGCAGCGCGTCGCACACGGCCTGGTGCGAGAGCGGATCGGCGCCCTGCATCAGCACGGCCAGCACGCGCACGCGGGGCTCGGTCACACGGCTACCCAGGCCGCGCAGGCGTGCGCGGGCAGCCTCTTCAGGCGAATGGGATTGCGGAGTGACGAGATCGTCGCGCGGGGTCCGGCTGTTCATGCGCGGGATTGTCCCACGGGGCGCGGGTTGCTGCAATTGAGTTGCAATTGGGCGGCCTTGCGCCGCCCAGGGTTTCTTTTCGCGCTTCGTTGCCGCTTACGCCGCAAACATCAGACACACGGGCGTCGGCACCTTCGCCACCACCACGGGCTGGTCCAGCTTGCCGGTCTGACCGTCGATGCGCAGCCGCAGGATGGTGTCGCCCTTCTGGTTGAGCACGTAGACGTAGCTGCCGTCGGGCGCCATCGTCATCGCGCGCGGGAAGTGCACACCTTCGCTCCAGTACTGAAGCGGCGCGAGCTTGCCGGAGGCGTCAATGCTGAATGCGGCCACGCTGTCGGCCAGCGGGTGGTCGGACTTCAGCTTCCGGTTGCTGGCGTAGAGGAAACGCCCCGACGGATGCATCAGCAGCTCGGCGCCGCTCTTCTGGCCGGTGTAGTCGGCAGGGGTGGTCGAGATGCGTTGGCGCTCTTCCTGCACGTGGCCGGTGGCGGGGTCGTAACCGTGGCAGGCGACCGAGCCCTCAAGTTCGTTGATGACGTAGAGCAGCTTGCCTTGCGGATGCAGCGCCAGGTGCCGCGGGCCGCTGCCGGGCTTGAGCTGCGCGCGATCCCGTGGGGCGAGCTTGCCGCCCTCGATGGCGAACACGTTGATGCGATCGGTGCCCAGGTCGGTGCCGATCACGTGCTGGCCGGTGGTGTCGAACAACATCATGTGCGCATGCGGCGCTTCCTGTTCGGGGCGGGGGCCGGAGCCGGTGTCCTTGAAGATGCCCGATACGGTGCCAAGCTTGCCGTCCTCGCCGATCGGCAGGAGGTTGTACGCGCCACCGCTGTAGATCGACACGCACAGGTGCTTCCCGTCCGGCGACACGACCACATGCGCGGGGTTGGTGCCCGATAGCGACAGCGGCTGACGATTCAACAGCGTCAGCTTGCCGTCGTGCGGGTCAATTGCATAGGCCTCGGCGCTGCCGTTTGGGCGGCCCTCGTAGACCTCCAGTTCATTGATGGCGTACAGGAACCGCTGATTCGGGTGCACGGCCAGGAACGACGGATTGGCACTTTCGACCACCTGCACCTGCGTCCACGCATCGCCGCGCGGCGCCAGCACGTAGATGCCGCGAGCAGCCGGGCCGCCGGCAGTGCCGCCCGGTGCGTTGAACGTGTAGGTGCCGACATAGGCGAAACGGGGAGGGCGCGCATTGCCCACAGGCTGCACACCTGACGCAGCCGGTTGCTCGCCCGCCTGGGCCATGACGGTTTTGGGAAGAGCGCCCAGCAAAGGCAAGCTACCAGTCCACTGCATGAAAGTTCGACGAAGACGATTGGTCATGGGATGGCTCCATCAAACACGCACGGACATCGCGTGGTGGAAGATGTTGTTCGGATCATACCGGTGCTTCACATCCTGCAGAAACGCGTACAGGTCGCCGCTGCCGTAGTAGAGCTGCGGCCAAAACGGGTAGGCCAGCATGTCGACGTCGGGGTAGTTGATATAGCAGCCCTCGTACCGGTCGCCGGGGTACGGCGTGCCGCTGTGCGGCGCGGGCACATCGGGCGCGCCGTAGACGTCGCGGTAGAAATCGCTGATCCAGCGCAGGTGACCGGCGTCATCGGCGGCAGACGTCCAATACGTCTGGTACTGCAGCTTCATGATCGACGCCCGCTGCGGCACAGCCGTATCGCCAATGCGCTCGGCCTTGTTGACGGCGCCCCCGTACGAATCGACTTGCAGCAGCGACTGGCTCAGATCGACGCCCGGCATCGTCCGCGTGAGGTGCGTATAGATGCGCTGCGCCTCGCGCGCCGTGAAGCCGCGTTTCATATAAGCCGACTTGTACTTGCCGCGCTGATTGGCGCCCGAGCCGTTCAGATACTGCGTGGCCGTCAGCCAGTCGTACTGCACGATGGTGTGCGGCTTGGAGCAGAGCAGCTGCCCCACGCCCTGCTTGTGCGCGGGGCCGTAGCCGGGCGGCCGCCCTTTGACCGGCGTGGGCGCGCAGGCCTGGAAGCGGTTCAGAAAATCATTGAGGACAGAGAGATCGCGGCACGTGCCGTCGGGGTTGCAGAACTGCGTGAGCAGGACGATCTGCCCCGACGATTTGTGCGTGAGCTTGAGCAGCGAAAACATGCCCCACGTGTCCGGATCCTTGCCGCGCGTCTCCCAGTATTCGCCGTAGATGCGCAGCAGTTCTGCAAAGCGCTGCGGCGTCATGGTGGCCCAGTCGAAGGCCACGGTTGCGAGCGCAACTTCCTGCGGTGCCGCGGGCAGCTTGGCGAACGTGTAGCCGGTGATGACGCCGAAGTTGCCGCCGCCAGCGCCACGGCAGGCACGGAACAGATCGGGATCGTGCGCTGCATCCACCGTGCGGGCAGCCGCCTTGCCGGTCTTGTCCACCGTGACGATGTCAACGGCCGAGAGCCAATCCACCGTCAGCCCTTGCAGCCGTGAGAGCAACCCATAGCCGCCGCCGCAGATATGCCCGCCAGCACCCACCGAATAGCACGAGCCACCAGGCAGCGTCACGTTGTGGCGCTTGTACAGCTCCAGGTAACCGTTCCAGTTCTGCGTGCCGGCCGGAATGCGCACCGTGCCATCGGCGTGCACCTCGGGCGTGGCGAGCAAGCTCAAATCGACGATCGTGCCGTCCGGGTTGTTGGAGACGAAATCCTCATAGCAATGCCCGCCACTGCGCACCGTCGGGCGCTGACCCGCGTTGATGATGCGCTGCACGGCGGGCACCACATCGTCGGCCTTTTCAATGAGGGCGATGCGGCTGGCGGCCTGCGCATCCGTCGCCGGCCAGCGCAGGTTGAAGCCATGTTTGAGCGTGTTGTAGCGAGGGTCTTGGCGCGTCACATCCAGTGTCATCGACGACTCCCGGTGAGGGCGTTTGCGCAAGCGTTGCGCAAACGAAGTTGGGTTCGGACGCACGGCGTCCGGCGGTTCCAACTTAGTCGTTCGCGGGCCCGGCTTCCATCAGACAATGCCGGTCGACCGGCTCATCGCGCCTGGTGGGCGAGCCATTCAACCACCCGGGTTGCCGTCGCGGCCCATAGCGGCCGCACTAGCCAGCATGCCGCGGCCCACGCCAGGATCACCACGATCAGATCGCAGCGGCCGCTCTTCCACAAGTTCAGGGAATGGCGCCCCCAGATCCAGGGCACGCCCAACGGATTGGGCCAGTCCGCCAGCAGGTGCATCAGCCCGCCGCAGGCGAAGCCGAACAGCAGCGGTGCCCACAGATGGCCGTGGCCCAGCGCCTGGTACGACAGAACAAGCACGGCCACCCAGCCAATGCCCCAGTGGGTGGCGGTGCGGTGTGTGATCCAGAGGCGGCGTGCACGCGTCCACCAGGCGACCTCCATCCAGTCAGGCGCAGTGCTGCCGGCAACCGCCGCGCAAAACGCCAGGATGCTGCCGAGATGTTCGAGAGACGTATGGGAAGCCTGTGCGACGGCGGTGGCGGCAATCAGACCTGCCGCCCAGCCCGTTGCGTGATGGGCAGCATTGGAAGCCATGCACGTGATGCGGAAGACGAAGGACCGCATCTTCGCAATGGAGGCTTGCCGGGACAAGCCAAAAATTGCGACAAATTGCTAGCCGATCTGGAGCAGCAGCCCCTTCAGGTATTCGCCTTCCGGGAAGCTCGTCAGCAGCGGGTGGTCCACACCGCCAGCAAGCCGGCGCTGGATGCGTGCCGTCACCTTGGCATCGGCGGCCGCGCCCGCGACGATCTTTTGAAACAGGTCTGCGTCGATTGCACCCGAGCACGAATACGTAAACAGCAGACCGCCCGGGCGCAGCAACTGCATGCCGACCAGGTTGATCTCTTTGTACGCCCGTGCCGCGCGATCGACTTGCTGCGCCGACGCCGCAAATTTGGGCGGGTCCAGCACGATCAGGTCGAATTGACGACCTTCTGCGCGGAAGCTGCGCAGTGACTTGAAGACGTCCGCATCCAACCACTCGGCGCGCGCCGGATCGAAGCCGTTGAGCGCAACGTTGCGCTCGGCCACCGCCAATGCCTCGCCCGACGAGTCGATCGACACCACCGAGCGCGCCCCGCCCTTGAGCGCCGCCAGCGAGAAGCCGCCGGTGTAGCAAAAGCAGTTGAGGACGTCGCGATCCTTGGCCAGCGCGCCGACCAGTGCGCGGTTGTCACGCTGGTCGACGTAGAACCCGGTCTTATGACCTTCGCGCACATCCACGTAGTAGCGCACGCCGTGCTCGGTGGCAGACAGATCTGCGGCAGGCTCGGCGCCAGCCAGCACGCCGGTCATCTGCTCCAGGCCTTCGCGCTCGCGCACGCTCACATCGGAGCGTTCGTAGACGTTGGGGCAACCCGTCTCTTTGATGAGCGCGGCGACGATCGCCTGCTTCCAGTGCTCGGCGCCAGCGGCGCTGAACTGGCAGACGAGCTGGCCAGTCTCACCGGTGCCGTACTGGTCGACGATCAAGCCGGGCAGGCCGTCGGCTTCGCCCATGACGAGGCGCACGGCGTCGGTGTCGTGCACCCACGCGCGACGGTACGCCACGGCGGCGGCAATGCGGCGCTTGAAGAACGCGTGGTCGACGGGCTCGGCTTCGTCGAACGACCACACGCGCGCGCGGATCTGCGAGACGGGGCTGAACGCCGCGCGCGCCAGAAACTGGCCGTTATGCGCACGTACGATGACGGTCGCGCCGGAGACAGGCTTGCCCTCCACGCGATCGATGGCGTTGGCGAAAATCCACGGGTGCCGGCGCAGCAGCGAGCGCTCCTTGCCGGACTTGAGAATCAGGGTTTGCATACGACTGGGATGGTTCGCCCGGCAAAGCGGGCAGCGCTACTTCTTCTTCGCGCGGGGATGCGCCTGATCGTAGATCTTGGCCAGGTGCTGAAAATCGAGCGAAGTATAAACCTGCGTGCTGGCGATGCTGGCGTGGCCGAGCAGTTCCTGCACCGCACGCAAATCGCCCGACGACTGCAGCATGTGCGTGGCAAACGAATGCCGCAGCACGTGCGGGTGCACATCCGCCGGCACACCTGCCGCGATGGCGTTGCGCTTCATGCGCAATTGAATCTGCCGCTGCGCCAACCGCTTGCCGCGCGGCGAGAGAAACAGCGCGTGCGCGTCTTCAGGCACCGCGTCCGGCTTGGCCAGTTGCTCGCGCACCGCCAGCCATGCGGTCAGGGCCTCCGCCGCCTTGGTGCCCACCGGCACGGTGCGCCGCTTGCTGCCCTTGCCAAGCACCTGCACCTCGCGCGCTTCCAGGTCGAGCCAGCTCGAAGATTCATACTCGCCGGCCTTCACGTGCCGCATATCCAGGCTGACCAGCTCGGAGAGCCGCAGCCCGCACGAATAGAACAGCTCGTTGACAGCGCGGTCGCGAACCGTCTCGGCATCGTCGCCGGGCAGTTGCTCCATCAGCGCGACGGCTTGCTCGACGGACAGCGCTTTCGGCAAGCGCTTCGGGCTCTTGGGCGCGCGCACGCCGTCGACCGGGTTGGCGGTGACGGCGGCATCGCGCAACGCCATCCACTTGAACCAGCCGCGCCACGCCGACAGCGCCCGCGCAATGCTGCGGCCGGACAAGCCATCGCCATGCAGCTGCGCCATCATGCGGCGAATATGGTGCGACTGCAGCTGCGTGAGATCGACGTTGGCAGCGTGCTGCGCACCCAGGCGCTGCAGCACGGCCAGCTCGCGGGTATAGCTCTCCAGCGTGTGCGGCGAGAGCTGCCGCTCGAACTTCAGGGCGTCAAGGTACGCCGCAATCTGCGGATGCGGCGCCTGAGCGCCATGTTCCTCAGCGGGTGCAGATTGCGGCATGCGGCGGTCTGCGCTCAGTCACGCAGGCGGTTGAGCGTGGCAGCGGCCAGTTCGCCGATCTGCGCGAGGTAGGTCGTGCCCATGCCGTCATGGAAGCGGCGGGCGTCCGGCGAGCCGAGCACCAGCAGTCCGAATGCCGGCGCAGCGCTGGCATCGGCGTCCCCACGCACAGGCACGCGCAGCGTCACAATCGCGAGCGATTCGATGGGCTCGCCAGTGTCCGACGTATCGAGCCAGCCGGCGGCCTCAAAGCCCGCGTTGGCGCCGCAATACGGCGCACGCAGGCCGGCCGCAAACAGGCGCACTTCCTCGCTGACGCCCTGCGCGACTTCCAGGTGCGCGAATTCTTCGCCCACCTGCCACACGCGCAGCGCCACGGCCGGCACATCGAAAATCTCACGCAGGCCATCCTGCACGGCATACGGCAACGCATGCGTGTCGGCCTCGCCCAGCAGGCGCGTCGTCCACGCGTGCACGCGCTGCTGCGTGCGGTCGTTCTCGTTGCCGTGGCGCATCAGGTCCGACAGCTTGAGCTCGAGGTGCTTGTTCTTGTCGCGCAGGATTTCCATCTGGCGCTCCTGCAGCGACACGGCACGGTGGCTGTGCGGGCTGGTGAGCTGGATGGCAGCCAGCAGCTCCGCATGCTCTTCAAAGAAGGCCGGATGCGCCTGCAGGTAGTTGGCGACGTCTTGTGCGTTCATGGTGCTCATCAGGCTGCGCCCAGTTTTTTCTTCAGCAGTTCGTTGACTTGTGCAGGGTTGGCCTTGCCGCGCGTGGCCTTCATGGCCTGGCCGACCAGCGCGTTGAATGCCTTCTCCTTGCCGGCGCGGAATTCCTCGACCGACTTGGCGTTGGCCGCCAGCACGTCGTCGATGATCTTCTCCAGCTCGCCCGAGTCCGACATCTGCTTCAGGCCCTTCTCGGCGATGATCGCGTCGGCATCGCCACCGTGTTCGCCGGCCCACATGGCGGGGAAGACGTCTTTCTTGGCGGTGTTGTTGCTGATCGTGCCGTCGGCAATGCGCGCAAGCAGCTTGGCCAGTTGCGCAGGCGACACCGGCGCAGCATCGATGTCCAGATCGGCGCGGTTCAGGTTCGAGGCGACCTCGCCCATGATCCAGTTGGCGGCAGCCTTGGCGTTCGCGGCACCGGCATCAGTCACCACGGCTTCGAAGTAAGCAGCGGTCGACTTGGTGGCGGTCAGGATACTGGCGTCGTACTTCGGCAGGCCGTAGGCGGATTCAAAGCGCGCAGCCATGGCGGCCGGCAGTTCGGGCAACGTGGCGCGCACGCGCTCGACCCAGTCGTCGCCGATCACGAGCGGCAGCAGGTCGGGATCGGGGAAGTAGCGGTAATCCTGCGCGTCTTCCTTGCTGCGCATCGAGCGCGTTTCCTTGCGGTCCGGATCGTACAGGCGCGTTTCCTGCACCACGGTGCCGCCGTCTTCGATCAGCTCGATCTGGCGGCGCACTTCGTAGTTGATCGCCTCTTCCAGGAAGCGGAACGAGTTGAGGTTCTTGATTTCGCAGCGCGTGCCGAACGGTGCGTCCGGGCCCCGGCGCACCGACACGTTCGCGTCGCAGCGGAAGCTGCCTTCCTGCATGTTGCCGTCGCAGATGCCCAGCCACATCACCAGCGCGTGCAGTGCCTTGGCATAGGCCACGGCCTCGGCGGCGCTGCGCATGTCGGGCTCGGTCACGATTTCCAGCAGCGGCGTGCCGGCACGGTTCAAGTCGATGCCAGTCATGCCGGCAAAGTCTTCGTGCAGCGATTTGCCCGCATCTTCTTCCAGGTGCGCACGCGTGAGTTGCACGGTCTTCTCATAGCCGGGCTGACCGTTCTTGCCTTCCACCTGGATGGTCAGCGTGCCGCCCTGCACCACCGGAATCTCGTACTGGCTGATCTGGTAGCCCTTGGGCAGATCGGGGTAGAAGTAATTCTTGCGCGCAAAGATGCTCTTGGGCGCGATCTTGGCGCCGATGGCCAGACCGAACACGATGGCACGCTCGACGGCGCCCTTATTCAGCACCGGCAGCACGCCCGGCAGCGCCAGGTCAACCGGCGCCGCCTGCGTGTTGGGCGCCGCGCCGAAGGCGGTGGAGGCGCCAGAGAAAATCTTCGAGACCGTCGAGAGCTGCGTGTGCGTCTCGAGGCCGATCACCACTTCCCATTGCATGTTGCGTGTGTCCTGTCGATTGTTGTGGTGTGAATGTCTAGGTACTCAGTATTCAGGTGTTCTTGCGTTGCTGCGATCAGGGGTGCGGCGCATCGAGCCACGCCGCGAGCTTCCCAAACGCCGCTTCGCGCGCCGCCGGATCGCCACCGACCGTGACCGTTCCATAGCGACGCCCCTTCGGGATGCCGTTGCGCTCCTTGACCGGCGCCGTGCCATCAAAGCCGTGGTACGCGCCGCCAAACATGTCCAGCTCGAAACGGGCCTGCGGCTGGCGGGCCAGGACGGCAGTCTGCAGCGCCTGGCAGTGGTCGGCCTGCGTCCAGTCGTCGTTGCCGCCGGCCAGCAGCAGCAACGGCGCATTCAGCCGATAGTCGAGCCGTTTCTGCGCCGACGCACAGCCCGGGTAAAACGCCACCGCGCGATTGACCCCAGGCGTATCGACGGGCCAGGCGCGGCTGGCATCCACGGCCTCCAGCACGGCCTGCGCGCCGTTGGACCAACCCAGCAGAACAATGCGGCGCGCATCCACGCCCGGCTGCCCGGCTACCCAGCGGATCGTCGCCAGCACGTCGGCGCGGCGCACCGCGCCATTGATATCGCGCGTGGCAGTACGTTCGGTGCAGATGCCATGCGGCTTACCGCGCGGGCCGAAGCTGTCGGGAAACACCACCGCATAGCCCCGCGCGCCCAGCCACTGCGCATACCCGCGATACCGCGAGCCCAGCGCCTTGGCATCCGCCCCGGCCTGCGTATAGAGGCCGCTGCAGCCGTGCAGCGCGATCACCACCGGTGCGCCGGTCGCAGGTGCCTTGACGGGCGATGCGACCCAGTAGGCGGTCAGCGTTTGCGGTGCATCCTCGGCGTCCTTCATCGACGCGCGCGGAATCTCCACCGTCTGCACGCCCAATTCTGCTGATGATGGCGCACGCGCAGCCGGCATGTCAGGCAAGGCGCCTTCGGCGTCCGGCGTCGGTTGTGCAGCGGCGTGCAGCGCCAGGGCGCTTGCCAGCGCCGCCAGCACACGGAGCGATGTACGCATCACCGGGCATTCCGGGCGCATTGGCCCGTTTGCGGGTCGAACATCACCGGCCAGGCTTCGTCATAGATGCCGGGCGTGCAATGCGCTTCGCAGTTGGCGTGTGCCAGCGTGACGCGGCGTGGGTCCTGCCAAACCATCAGCGTGCACTTGCCGTAGCGCTCGCGCAGCTCGATGCTGGGGCGGCGCTTGGTCTGCTGGAACGTCGACAGGTCGAACTGACACGAACCGCGCCGGCCGACCCACAACTGCCATTGCATGGCGCTGACGTTGTTGTCGGCCACGGTGAGCGTCGCCTGCTCGCGGAAGCCGTCTTCCTCGGTCTGGTTGCAGTAGCCGTTGATGTCGATGCGGCGGTCGGAGATCGGCGGCGGCTTCGACGGGCGGCTGATGCCCGGAATGGACGGCAGCGGAATCGGCACGCACGCCGCCAGCAGGCCGGCGGCAAGCGCCAGCCCGAGTGCAGTGCGGATGCGGTGGTTCATGCGTGCCTCCTGCGCGGAGCGGGTACGTCGGAACGGGCCTCAGGCCGCCGGCTGGCGGTTGTGCCAGTCGGTCGCCTGCTGGAACGCATGCGCAATCTGCAGCATGCGTGCCTCTTCAAAATAGTTGCCGATGATCTGCAAGCCAACCGGCAAACCGTTGACGCCGAAACCGGCCGGCACGCTCATGCCCGGCAGGCCAGCCAGGCTGGTCGACAGCGTGAAGATGTCGGCCAGGTACATCTGCACGGGGTCGCTCGTCTTCTCGCCCAGTTTCCAGGCGACAGTCGGGGCAACCGGACCCATGATCACGTCGCATTGGCGATTGGCACCGGCCAGCACGTTCTGGAAATCCTGCGCGATGATGCGGCGGATCTTCTGCGCCTGGAGGTAATAGGCGTCGTAATACCCGTGGGACAGCACATAGGCGCCCACCAGGATGCGGCGCTTGACCTCCCAGCCAAACCCTTCGGCGCGGGACTTGCGATACATGTCGGCCAGATCGCGGTATTCCGCCGCGCGGTGGCCGTAACGCACACCGTCAAAGCGCGACAGGTTGGACGACGCCTCGGCCGGGGCGATCACGTAGTACGTCGGGATCGACAGTTCGGTCTTCGGCAGGCTGATGTCGACCAGCGTGGCGCCGAGCTTTTCCAGCTCGGCCAGCGCGGCGCGCACCGTGGTGCGCACGTCCTCGGCCAAGCCTTCGCCAAAATACTCCTTGGGCAGACCAATGCGCAGGCCGGCCAGCGGGCGCGCAGCATCGGCGCCTTGCAGCGGCTGGCCGAGCAGGCGGCCGAAGTCTTCCACGTCGCCACCGCGGCCGGGTTCCAGACTGGTGGAATCGCGCGGGTCGAAGCCAGCCATGGCAGACAGCAGCAGCGCACAATCTTCGGCCGTGCGCGCCATCGGGCCTCCCTGATCCAGCGACGAGGCAAAGGCGATCATGCCGTAGCGCGACACACGGCCGTACGTCGGCTTGATGCCCGTGATGCCCGAGAACGATGCCGGCTGGCGGATCGAGCCGCCCGTGTCCGTTCCCGTTGCAGCGGGCGCCAGATCGGCCGCCACCGCCGCCGCCGAGCCACCCGACGAGCCGCCCGGCACGTGCTCGACGTTCCAGGGGTTTTTGACCGCGCCGAAGGCCGAGTTCTCATTGGACGAGCCCATCGCAAACTCGTCCATGTTGGTCTTGCCCAACGTCACCATGCCGGCCGCGCCCAGGCGCTCGACGACGGTGGCGTCAAACGGGCTGGTGTAATTGCCGAGCATCTTGGAGCCCGCCGTGGCGCGCCAGCCGCGCGTGACGAACACGTCCTTGTGCGCAATCGGCACGCCGGTCAGCGGCGCCCCGTTACCGGCTGCGATGCGCGCGTCGGCGGCCCGGGCCTGGGCAAGCGTTGCCTCGGCGTCGACGTGGGTAAAGGCGTTGAGGTGCGCCCCGGCCTCGATGCGCGACAGGTAATGGCGCGCCAGTTCCTCCGCCGAAACCTCCTTGGCGGCGAGTTGGGCGGACAGGGCTTTGATCGTGGATGCGGTCATCGAATACGTTCGGATGGGCTGCCGGCAAGCGCCGGCGACGTCGAATGGAGTGGGCTCAAGGCAGGCGCGGGAGCGCCGTTTACGCGAATTACTCGATCACCTTGGGCACGAGGTACAGGCCTGCTTCGGTGGCCGGCGCGCATTGCTGGTAGTCCGCGCGGCGGTCGGCCTCGGTGACGGCATCGTCGCGCAAGCGCTGTGCTTGCGCCTGAACCTGCTCGATCGGGTGGGCCATCGGCTCAATGCCGGTGGTGTCCACGGCCTGCATCTGCTCGACCAGCGAGAAAAACTGGTTGAGCTGGGTGAGGGTCTGCGTGGCCTCGCCTTCGGAGATTTCGATACGGGCGAGGTGGGCGATGCGTTTGACGTCGGAGAGTTCGAGTGCCATCGGAATGGGTCAGTGAGTGCAGCGGCGGGCGGGCAACGTACGACAAGCGACGGCTACTGCGCGCAAGGGGCGCCCAGGTTGGGCCCTGGCAGCGCCGATTTGCCGCAATTTTGGCGCCAAACGCCCGCCGAATACCCGCAGAGTGCCCGAATTATAAGGTATGATTGCCGACTAAATTTCTAAGTCAGCAGGCGACTTCGTGCAGTCACGGACCCTCTGATTAAGTACCCCGGGAACCTCCCGGCAGTCGCACCGTCAGCATCAGGCGACACTTAATCAAAGGTTCCTTGGGGGCCCCCTCTCCGGGCGGCCCAGCCTCGGCAGGATGGCCAGTGCCACGGCACCCCACCGTCGATCACCACGGAGCCCGCGACATTCCCGGGAGCGCAGTAGCAGGATCGGACCGCATGGCATGCCCGTGCGAGGTCTGCGCGTTGGTGCAGCCGTTGCGCCGCAGTCCTGCTGCTGGGCCGCCCATGACTCGAAAAACAGGATTCATTCGATGTTCGGCTTTTTGCGCAGCTATTTCTCCAACGATCTCGCGATCGACCTCGGCACCGCCAACACCCTGATCTACGTCCGCGACAAGGGCATCGTCCTTGACGAGCCGTCGGTGGTGGCCATTCGCCAGGAAGGTGGCCCGAACGCCAAGAAAACCATCCAGGCCGTCGGTAAGGAAGCCAAGCAGATGCTGGGCAAGGTGCCGGGCAATATCGAGGCGATCCGCCCGATGAAAGACGGCGTGATCGCCGACTTCACCGTCACCGAGCAGATGCTCAAGCAGTTCATCAAGATGGTGCACGACACCAAGCTGCTGCGCCCGAGCCCGCGCATCATCATCTGCGTGCCGTGCGGGTCGACCCAGGTCGAGCGCCGCGCCATCCGTGAATCGGCGCTCGGCGCCGGGGCGTCGCAGGTGTACCTGATTGAAGAGCCGATGGCCGCTGCCATTGGCGCCGGCCTGCCGGTGTCGGAGCCGTCGGGTTCGATGGTGGTGGACATTGGCGGCGGCACCACCGAGGTGGGCATCATCTCGCTGGGCGGCATGGTCTACAAGGGCAGCGTGCGCGTGGGCGGCGACAAGTTCGACGAGGCCATCGTCAACTACATCCGCCGCAACTACGGCATGCTGATCGGCGAACAGACCGCCGAAGCCATCAAGAAGGAAATCGGCTCGGCCTTCCCGGGTTCGGAAGTGCGCGAAATGGAAGTGAAGGGCCGCAACCTGTCGGAAGGCATTCCGCGCGCCTTCACGGTGTCGTCCAACGAAATCCTGGAAGCGCTGACAGACCCGCTGAACCAGATCGTCTCCTCGGTGAAGATCGCCCTGGAACAAACCCCGCCGGAACTGGGCGCCGACATTGCCGAGCGCGGCATGATGCTCACCGGCGGCGGCGCGCTGCTGCGCGACCTCGACCGCCTGCTGGCCGAAGAAACCGGCCTGCCCGTGCTGGTGGCCGAAGACCCGCTGACCTGCGTGGTGCGTGGCTCAGGCATGGCGCTCGAACGCATGGACAAGCTCGGCAGCATCTTCTCGTACGAATAACGGGACCATGCGCCACGCCGATCCGCGTTCCGCTGTTGTGACCGATTTCGTGACTACGATTGTGGTCACGCCAGCCGCCTTCGCGGACCGCTGAGATGCGTCTTGCGCCGGTGCGCCGTGCTCCGCCCGCCAAGGGCTTGGGCACCGCACCAGCGCCACACCCAATCTGTTGCCGGCAGGCCGTTGACCTTGACGTTGACCGTCACGCGTCTGCCGTGCCCATTTGAAGCGTCCGGGTCATGGATTACTCCCCGCCGCCCCTCTTCAAGCAGGGCCCGTCCGCCACCGCGCGGCTGGTCGCTTTGCTCGCGCTCGCGCTTGCGCTGCTGGTGATCGATGCCCGCATGTCCGTGCTGGGCGTGGTCCGGCAAGTCGTGTCGGTCATCCTGTACCCCGTCGAGCGCCTGGTGCTGATCCCGCGCGATACGGCACGCGCCGCACTCGAATACACGCAATCGTCCACCAAGCTGGCTGTTGATAACCGCAGCCTGCGCGAATCGGCCGTTGCCCAGGCGCAGCAATCGCTGCGCGCCTCGCAGCTCGAAGCCGAAAACCGCAATCTGCGTACGCTGCTCAATCTGAAACAGCACGCGGCGGTGCCCACGGTGGCGGCGGAAGTCCTCTACGAGGCGCGTGACCCTTATACGCAGCGCATCGTGATCGATCGCGGCTCCAAGGACGGTGTGCGCGCGGGCTACCCGGTCATCGATGATCGCGGCGTGGTTGGTCAGGTGACGCGCGTGTCGCTGTTTGAATCGCAAGTCACGCTGCTGACCGACAAGGACCAGGCGATTCCCGTGGAGGTCGTGCGCAACGGCCTGCGCAGCGTAGCCTTTGGCGGTGCCCGACCGGGTGCGCTGGACCTGCGCTTCATGGCTGCCTCGGCCGATCTGCAGCAGGGCGACCTGCTGGTCACGTCCGGGCTGGATGGCGTCTATCCTGCGGGCCTGCCGGTGGCTCGTATTTCGCAAATCGAGCGCAAGGCCGACACCGCTTTCTCGCGGGTGGTCTGCGAACCGGTGGCCGGTATCCGCAGCAACCGGCACCTGCTGATCGTGAAGTACGAATCGGGCTTCCCGCCGCCGACGGATCTGTCGCCGGCGCCAGTGCCCAAGGGCAAGAACGCTGCACGCAACGCGCGCGAAGAGAAGGACCGCGCTGCACGCGCCGCCGCCGAGGCCAATGTGCCGGGCCCCGCGCCCGCAGCTGAAGAAAACGCTCCGCCGCCGCGCCCGACCGACGCCGACGGCAATCCGCTGGACACCGATTCAGCGCAAAAACGCTGAAGCGAGGCCATCGATCATGAACTCGCCCCAATATCTGCTGCGCCCGGTCAACCCGGGCTTCATCGCTTTCAGCTTCGTGCTGGCGTTCCTGTTCAACCTGATGCCGTGGGGCCACATGCAGTGGATTCCCGATCTGGTGGCACTCGTGCTGGTGTTCTGGAACATCCATCAGCCGCGCCGCGTGGGCATGGTGGTGGCCTTCCTGCTGGGTCTGTTGATGGACGTGCACGAAGCGCGCCTGCTTGGCGAACACGCGATGGCGTACACGATGCTGTCGTACTTCGCGATCACGATTCACCGGCGCGTGCTGTGGTTCTCGGTGCTGTCGCAGGCGCTGCATGTGCTGCCGCTGCTGGTGCTGGCGCACGCCGTACCGATCGTCATCCGCCTGCTGATGGGCGCGCACCTGCCGGACTGGCAGGTCATCCTGCCACCGCTGATCGAAGCCGCCTTGTGGCCATTCGCAAACGCGTTCCTGCTGGCGCCGCAGCGGCGCCCGGAGAGCGTCGATGAAACTCGGCCCATCTAAGGCGGCCGATCTGATGCACCCCGCTATTCGCCCTCACCTGGCATGACCGAAATCCGCAACGTCGAGCAGGAGCTGTCGCGCTTCCGCCTGCGGCTGGCGGCAGCCGCCCTGTTCGTGCTCGTCTGCTTCGGGCTGCTGCTGGCGCGTTTCTTCTGGCTGCAGGAGGTCAAGCACGAGCAGTATTCGGCCAAGGCGGAGGACAACCGCATCTCGGTGGCGCCAATCGAGCCCAATCGCGGCATCATCATGGACCGCAACGGCGTGGTGCTGGCGCGCAACTATTCGGCGTACACGCTGGAGATCACGCCGTCCAAGCTGCAGGACACGCTGGACAACACCATCGACCAGCTCGCCCAGGTGGTCGATATCCAGCCGCGCGACCGCCGCCGCTTCAAGCGCCTGATGGAAGATGCGCGCAGCTTCGAAAGCCTGCCGATCCGCAGTCAGCTGACCGATCAGGAAGTGGCACGCTTCTCGGCGCAGCGCTTCCGCTTTCCGGGCGTGGACGTGCATGCGCGGCTATTCCGCCAATACCCGCTGGGCGAATCGGCATCGCACGTGATCGGCTACATCGGCCGGATTTCCGAGCGCGACCTGGACCGCATCGACAACATGAGCGATGCCAACAGCCAGCCCGGCGTGGCGTATGACCCGCGCAAGGATTCCAACAACTACAGCGGCACGGAATACATCGGCAAAGTCGGCATCGAACAGAGCTACGAGACTGAGCTGCACGGCCTGACCGGCTACGAAGAGGTGGAAGTGAGCGCGGGCGGGCGGCCGATCCGCACGCTGTCGACCTCGCAGGCAACGCCGGGCAACAACCTGATCCTGTCGCTCGATATCAACCTGCAGCGGCTGGCCGAGCAGCTCTTCGGCAACCGCCGCGGCGCACTGGTGGCGATCGAACCCGAAACGGGTGACATCCTCGCCTTCGTCTCCAAGCCGACGTTCGATCCGAACCTGTTCATTGAAGGCATCGACAGCGCGACCTGGGGCGAGCTGAACAACTCGCCGGACAAGCCGCTGCTGAACCGCCCGCTGCGCGGCACGTATCCGCCCGGCTCGACGTACAAGCCGTTCATGGCGCTGGGCGCGCTCGAACTGGGCAAGCGCACGCCGCAGTGGGGCATGGCCGATCCCGGCTCGTTCACGCTGGGTAACCACACGTTCCGCGACGACGTTCCGGGCGGCCACGGCTGGGTCGACATGTACCGGTCCATCGTGATGTCGTGCGACACGTATTACTACCGGCTCGCCAACGACATGGGCGTCAATGCCATTCACGATTTCATGAAGCCCTTCGGCTTCGGGCAGGTCACGGGCATCGACATCGAGGGCGAGCGCACCGGCATCCTGCCGTCCACCGACTGGAAGCGCAAAGCCTACAAGCGGCCCGAACAGCAGAAGTGGTACGACGGCGAAACCATCTCGCTGGGCATCGGCCAGGGCTACAACAACTTCACCATCCTGCAGCTCGCGCATGCGATATCGACGCTGGCAAACAACGGCGTGGTGATGAAGCCTCACCTGGTGAAGGCGGTCGAAGATTCGCTGTCCAAGTCGCGCGCGCTGACGGTGCCGACAGAGAGCTACCGGATCCCGCTCAAGCAGGCGAACATCGACGTGATCAAGCGAGCCATGGTGGGCGTGAACCAGGCCGGTACGGCAGCCAAGGCGTTCATCGGTGCGCAATACGTGTCGGCGGGCAAGACGGGGACGGCGCAGGTGTACTCGCTGGGCAAGAACGAGAAGTACAACCACCACGCCATTCCCGAAAACAAGCGCGACCACGCGCTGTTCGAGGCGTTCGCGCCGGCGGACCATCCGAAGATCGCGCTGGCACTCATCGTGGAAAACGCCGGCTTTGGTGCCGCGTCGGCCGCGCCAATTGCACGTGCGGTCATGGACTATTACCTGACAGGCAAATGGCCCGCGGAGCTGGCCGCCACCGCGCCCAAGCCGCAGCAGCAACCGCCGGTGGATACGCCGAGTGTGTTCTCGACCGGCAAGACGGCCACCATTGCCAGCGCGACGGCTGCGCCCCAAGTGGCTGCAGAGGCGGCGTCCGGGGTGGCTGCCGCTTCAGGCGTGTCAGCCCCCGCCGCCAGTGCCGTGGTCGCCGCTTCGGCGCCGGCCGCATCGTCGGTGGCATCAGGCGCCACCCGCAGCGCGCCGCCGCTGTCGCCCGACCTGGTGGCACCGGCCCTGCGCGAAGCCGGCACCAGCGCCGAAGCTATCGCCCCGGCCACGCTGGACGCCCAGGTGCTGCAAGCGCTGTCGCATGCACAACCGGCACCCGAACTGCCACCGCGCGGACGTGGCAACGCTGCCGCACCGGCGGCGGCCCCGGCGGCCACGCCAAAGGGCGCGAAGGACGCCAAGCCGGGTAACAAGCCGGCGCCGAAGCCCGCGCAGAAACCGGCCTCCAAGCCGGCCGCACCCTGATATTTGCGCTTGAGGATCTCGCCATGGACAAACTGGACAAGCGCCGCATATTCAACATCATCAAGTCGCTCTTCACCGGCTTCGATGGCCCGCTGGCGCTGATCGTCTTCCTGCTGCTCGGCACGGGATTGGTCGCGCTGTATTCGGCCGCCATCGACATGCCGGGCCGGGTGGAAGACCAGGTCCGCAACATCCTGCTGTCGTTCGTGCTGATGTGGATCATCGCCAACCTGCCGCAGCAAACGCTGATGCGCTTTGCGGTGCCGCTCTACACCGTCGGCGTGGCGCTGTTGATCGGCGTGGCGGCGTTCGGGCTGATCCGCAAGGGCGCGCGGCGGTGGCTCAATATCGGCGTGGTGGTACAGCCTTCCGAGATCATGAAGATCGCCATGCCGCTCATGCTGGCGTGGTACTTCCAGAAGCGCGAGGGCGTGATCCACTGGTATGACTATCTGGCGGCAGCCTTGCTGCTTCTGATTCCCGTGGGACTGATCGCCAAGCAGCCGGACCTGGGCACCGCGCTTCTGGTGCTGGCGGCAGGCATCTACGTGATCTACTTTGCCGGGCTGTCGTGGCGGCTGATCGTGCCGGTGCTGGTAATTGCTGTCACGGCGATCACGCTGGTGGTGTCGTTCGAATCGCGCATCTGCGCTCCTGGCGTGAACTGGCCGATCCTGCACGACTACCAGCAACACCGCGTGTGTACGCTGCTCGACCCGACCACCGACCCGCTCGGCAAGGGCTTCCACACCATCCAGTCGATCATTGCCATCGGCTCGGGCGGTGTGACAGGCAAGGGATGGCTGAAGGGTACGCAAACCCACCTGGAGTTCATCCCCGAGAAGCACACCGACTTCATCTTCGCGGTGTATTCGGAGGAGTTCGGGCTGGTGGGCAACGGCGTGCTGCTGTTCCTGTATCTGCTGCTGATCTTGCGTGGGCTCTTTATTGCAGCCAATGCCGGGACGCTGTTCGGGCGCCTGCTGGCTGGGTCGATCACGCTGATCTTCTTTACTTACGCCTTCGTCAACATGGGCATGGTGAGCGGCATCCTGCCTGTCGTGGGTGTGCCGCTGCCGCTCATCAGTTACGGGGGGACAGCGCTTGTCACGCTGGGCATGGGCATCGGCATCCTGATGAGCATCGCCCGGCAGAAACGCTTCGTGCAGACCTGACAAAACGGCCGCCAGAATTTGGCGGCCGTTTCGTTTTCAGGCGGCGATGGCTTCTTCGCGCAGCAACCTTCGCAGCACCTTGCCCGTTGCGGTAGCGGGCAGCGCATCATGGAACTTCACGCGCCGCGGCACCTTGTACGGCGCCATGTTGTCGCGCGACCAGGCAATCAGCTCGGCTTCCGAGAGCGTCACGCCGTTCATCGGCACCACGTGCGCGCAGACGACTTCACCTTTGTCGGGATCGGGGATGGGCGTCACGGCCACTTGGCGGATGCCCGGGTGGCGCGAGAGGAGCGCCTCGACCTCTTCCGGAAACACGCTGTAGCCCGACACCTTGATCATCTCCTTGATGCGGCCCTGCCATTGCAGCCAGCCGTCGGGCGAGACCTGGCCGATATCCCCAGTGCGCAGAAAGCCGTTGTGCAGGACGGCGCGCGTGGCCTCGTCGCGCTGCCAGTAGCCACGGAACACGCCCGGGCTGCGGATGGTGATTTCGCCCGCTTGGCCGGGGGGCAGTTCGGCGCCGGTATGCGGGTCGACGATGCGTACCTCGGTCTGCGGGACGATCTTGCCGTGCCACCCCCAGCGTGGCGCATCGGCAGGCGTGATGGCATCGCAGGTGTGGGTTTCCGACAGGCCATAGGCCGCTTCATAGATGCGGCACTGCGGGCCGGCAAAAGCACGCCACTGCTCGGCAATGGCTTCGGTCAGCGTGACGCCGAAGCTGGTGCATGGGTTGGCCACCAAGGATTCCATACGGTACTGCGCGGCGTCCGGATGCGCCATGACGGCCAGGTTCATTGGCGTCATGCTGTACCAGCGTGTCACGCGGTAGCGGTCGATGGCCTGCAGCACGGCCAGGGGATCGAACCGATAGAGCAGGATGGTCGTCGCGCCGGAATACAGCATCACGTTCATGCCCATCAGCATGCCGGCGATATGGGACAGCGGCGCCACCGCCAGCATCACGTCCGAAGCATGGATGCCGCTGACCTGCACCGTGACAGCGGTCTTGTACAGCGCGTTGCGGTGCGTAAGCATGGCGCCCTTCGGGCGGCCTGTGGTGCCCGAGGTGTAGACCATCAGCGCCACTTCGTCGAGGTCAACGGTGATGGCAGCCACGGCATCGCGCTCGGCCACATCCACGGGTTCAGCCATTAGTTGCATCAGGTCGAGCTGCGCGGCACCCGGCTTGTTCCTGAGCGGCGGAGCAGACGAGGCATCGGCGGCAATCAACTCGGGCGGCACGGCCAGCGCCTTGCGGCACGCGGGCTGCGAAGGCTGCAGATCGGCATAGCGCGTGGTAATGACAGTCGTGACAGACGTACCCGGCCGCGCGGCCTCGACAATGGGCATCAGGTCAGCCGCCGCCACCAGAATCTTGGCGCCGCAATCGGCCAGTTGGTCGCGCAGTTCGTGCTGACGCGACAGCGGCCCGCACGGCACGACGATGCCGCCCAGCTTGGCCGTGGCCAGATGGGCCACGATGGCTTGCGGACAGTTGTGCAGAAACAGCGCAACGCGATCGCCGCGTGTCACGCCCAACCGCTGCAACTGCACCGCCAGCCGCGTCGAGGCCTGGTCCAGCTCCCGCCAGCAGATCGTGCGGCCGTACCACAGCAGCGCGATGCGCTCGGGCGTCTGCTGCGCATGATGGGCGCAATACCGGTGCAGGGGCATCTCGCCCGCCAGATAATTGACCGGTTCGCGGTTCTGGATGGTCATGTGGTGTCTCCTCGGCCGCCGGCATCGCGGGGCGACACATCGGCCGTGATGGCTGCCCTCGTTGCGGGGCGCTCATGCGGGTCAGGGTTCGCGGCATCCATTGGTCGAGTATGGCGAAGCCATATGGCCACCGCCGCACCGATTTGCGCAAGACCGCGTTCCACCCACGATTCGGGTCAAACATGACCTCGCGCAAGACGAATCCCAAAAAATCTACCGCTCGGTATAGAGTCTCTGCGCAAATCTGCTGTTGCGTCAATCGGTGAGAAGTCGGATACGCAGCCCTGGCAACGAAACATCGTAAACGTAACTGGGGCGGCATTCTCACATGAGCGTGCACTCACATTCAAGGAACGCCCCTAGGCAGTGAATTGCTTGTGTCAATATTAAACATTTGCTGTCACGACAGATTTGTTCTATTTTTGACAACAAATTATGTGAGAGGCTGGAATGGATCGTTTGCAGTCGATGCGGGTGTTTTCCAAGGTGGTGGAGCTTGGCAGCTTCGCCCGGGCGGCCCAGCATCTGTCGATGAGCAATGCCGTGGTCACACGTTACGTGGCCGACCTTGAGGCGCATCTCGGCACGCGCCTGCTCAACCGCACCACGCGCAGCCTGTCGCTGACCGACGTGGGCGAAACCTACCTGCAGCGCTGTGCGCAGATCCTGCTCGACATTGACGAGGCGGAATCGCTCGCCACGTCGCGCAGCCAGGCACTGGTCGGTGGCCTGCGCATCGTTGCCCCTGTCATGTTCGGGCTGCATGTGCTCCCGATGTTGCTCGCGCGCTTCCAACAGCTTTATCCCGAGGTGACGTTTGACGTGGCGCTGTCCGACCGCCCGATCGACATCGTCGAGGACGGCCGCGACGTCGGCATCATGGTCTCGGAACTCGGCCTCGGCTCGCACCTGGTGGCGCGCCGCATGATTTCCGCCGAGATGGTCATGGCAGCCACTCCCGCTTATCTCCGCCAGCATTCCACGCCGCAGCGCGCCGAAGACATTGCCGAGCACCGAGTCATTGCGATGTGGCACCCGCAATTGCGCCACGAGTGGGAGATGAGCACCGCCGACGGCCAGTCGATTTCGGTGCCGGTGCAGCCCTCGCTCGTCACCAGCAACGCCGAACTCATGCACCGCGCGGTGCTCGCCGACATGGGCATCGCGATTCTGTCGTCGTACATGGCCCGGCCGGACCTGGAGTCTGGACGCCTGGTGCGCGTCCTGCCGCAATACAAGCTGCCGCATCGGTCGCTGTCGCTGGTGTATCCGAGCCGCAAGTTCCTGCCGACAAAGGTACGCACGTTCATCGATTACATGCTGGCCCAGGCGATGGAGGTCAAGCACAGCGAGGCGCGCGCCGGCCGAGGCCTGAGCGAAGCCGCATAAGCCACGCCCTATCGCCAAAGCAAAACGGGAGGACAGCGTCCTCCCGTTTGCGTTGGTCCCTGCGAAACCGCGTTCAGGTCTCGCTGGTGCTTTCCTCGTCGGCCTCGGTTTCAGCGGCTTTCTTGCGTGCCGGCGCCTTCTTGGCTGCCGTCTTGCCTGCGGTCTTGGCCGGCGCCTTCTTGGCGGCAGGCGTTTTAGCCGCAGCGGTCGTCTTCTTCGCCGCGGTCTTGGCGCCGGGCTTGCCCTTGCCTTCGCCGCGCGGCTCGAATTCGAAGCCGATCTTGCCGTCCGGTTGCTTGACCAGGAACGCCTTGAAGTTGCGGCCCGTGCGCGCCGACTTGAAGCCGGTCAGCAAGTCGGTCTTGCCCTCGGCCAGCAGCTTGGCCAACTGCTCGCGGCTGATCTCCTGCTGCAGGATGATCTTGCCGGTGGTGAAGTCGCAGGTCTTGGGCTGCGCCACAGCGTTTTCGCACACGTACTTCAGGCCGTGCTCGTAGACGTTGCCGTTGCACTTGGGGCAGTGGCCGACGCTTTCCTGACCCGAGAAATCGACCGGCTCGCCATCGTCTTCGTCGTTCTGGCCGAAGTCGAACTCCATCTTCCAATGACCATCTTCCTGCGCCAGCTTGAGGATGGCCGCAAACGGACGGCCCATCTTGCTGCGGAAGCCCTGCAACGGGCCGATGGTCTTGTTGGTCAGCAACTCCTCCACCTCGTCCAGCTCGAACTGGCGGCCACCCGGAATCTTGCTGATCGAGAAGTCGCAGTGGCTGCAGGCGAAGCGGCGGTAGTTTTCCTTGACCACGTGGCCGCATTGCGGGCACGGCGTGGAAAGCGTTGCGTAGTCGCCGGGGATGGTGTCGCTGTCGTATTCCTTGGCGCGTTTGACGATCTGCTGCGTCATCTGCGCGATCTCGCGCATGAATTCGTCGCGCTCCAGCTGACCACGCTCGATGAGGGAAAGCTTGTGCTCCCAGCCGCCGGTCAACTCCGCTTGCGTCAGTTCCTCCACGCCCAGGCCACGCAGCAGCGTCATCAGCTGGAACGCCTTGGCGGTCGGGATCAGTTCGCGGCCTTCGCGCACAAGGTACTTTTCCGTCAGCAATCCTTCGATGATGGCCGCGCGGGTGGCTGGCGTGCCCAGGCCCTTGCCTGCCATGGCTTCGCGCAACGCATCGTCGTCGACGAGCTTGCCGGCGCCTTCCATGGCGGAGAGCAGCGTCGCTTCGTTATAGCGTGCGGGCGGCTTGGTGGTGAGGCCAACCGGCTCGATCTTGTCCGTCTTGACCTTCTCGTCCTTGGCGACCGGCACGAGGTTCGCATCTTCGCCCTGCGCCTCGCGGCCGTACACGACCAGCCAACCCGGGTTCACCAGCACCTTGCCTTCGGTCTTGAAGTGATGCCCGGCCACCTCGGTCACGCGCGTGGTGACCTGGTATTCGGCCGCCGGGAAGAACACCGCCAGGAAGCGGCGCACCACCAGGTCGTACAGCTTCTGCTCCGGCTCCGACAAATTCTTCGGTGCCTGCAGCGTCGGGATGATGGCGAAGTGATCGCTGATCTTGCTGTTGTCGAAGATCCGCTTGTTCGGCTTGACCCACTGGTTGGCGAGGATCTTCTTCGCGTGCGTCAGATAGTTGGGCGAGCTTTCGCCCAGCATGTCCAGCGTCTGCTTGACCGTGCCCAAGTAGTCTTCGGGCAGCGCGCGCGAATCGGTACGCGGATAGGTCAGCACCTTGTGCTTTTCGTACAGCGCCTGCGCCAGGCCCAGCGTGTTTTTGGCCGAGAAGCCGAAGCGGCCGTTGGCCTCGCGCTGCAGGCTCGTCAGGTCGAACAGCGCCGGCGACATCTGCGTCGACGGCTTCGATTCTTCCGTCACGGTGCCCGGCTTGTCGCGGCACGCAGCCACGATGCTTTTGGCCTCGGCCTCGCTCCAGAGGCGCGAATCGCGCTGCTCGGGGTCGAACTCGTTCCTCTTGAACTTCGGGTCGAACCAACGGCCTTCGTACAAGCCGGCCGCGGCGATGAATTCAGCGCGCACTTCCCAGTAATCGCGCGGGACGAAGCGTTTGATCTTCTCTTCGCGCTCTACCACGATCGACAGCGTGGGCGTTTGCACGCGGCCCACGGTGGTCAGGAAGAAGCCGCCACCCTTGCTGTTGAACGCAGTCATGGCGCGCGTGCCGTTGATACCGACCAGCCAGTCGGCCTCGGAACGGCAGCGGGCAGCATCGGCCAGCGGCATCATGTCTTCGTTGCTGCGCAGCTTGCCAAAGCCATCACGGATGGATTGCGGCGTCATCGACTGCAGCCACAGCCGTTTCACCGGCAGCTTGGTGTTCGCGTGTTGCGCGATCAGGCGGAAGATCAGTTCACCTTCGCGCCCCGCGTCACAGGCATTGATCAGGCCGGTCACGTCCTTGCGCTTGATCAGCCGCGTCAGCACCTTCAGGCGCGATTCCGACTTGGCGATCGGTCGCAGATCAAAGTGCGGCGGGATCACCGGCAGATGAGCGAAGCTCCATTTGCCGCGCTTGACTTCGTATTCATCCGGCGCGGCAATCTCGACCAGGTGGCCAACAGCCGACGAGAGGACGTAGTGGTCGCTCTCAAAGTACTCGTCGTGCTTGGTGAAGCCACCCAGCGCGCGCGCGATATCAGCGGCGACCGACGGTTTTTCGGCAATGATGAGAGCCTTGGACATGTGAGCGGATCCTGGCGATCGCAAGTAATCGGGTAAAGAAGAAGTCGCTTTTCTATAGCGACCGTTCGCGTGTTTTTTTTAGAGTCTTATGGCAACGCCTGCCGACTTCAAGTGCCCCGGGCGCTTGTCAGCGCGCCCGGTGGGACGCCATCAATCACCGGTCGGTCCCAAATTTGGCCGCCAATCATAAGCGCGGTTCCTTTTCAGGCGCAATAGAGTGGCGCATGCATCGCTTAGTGTTGTCAAGACCGGCGATCACGCCGATTCCAGCAGCCAGCCTCGCAAGTCCGGGGCCGATGGCACTACGGGAGCAACGCCCAGATCACGCGAAAGCAATCCCTCAACAACTCCCGGGTGAGGCAAGACTGGGCCGAAAAACAACACATCGCTCCCACGCTGCACTAGCAGGGTTGGGAAGTTTTCAACGTCGTAATCGCCCAGCGCGTCGGCATGGTCTTCGACATCGACCCAGACGAAGCAGTACTCCGGATGCCGTTCCGCCATCTCGGTGAAGGTCTTGCGATAGCTGCGGCACGTGCCGCACCACTCGGCGCACAGGCACGCCACCAGCAGTTGCCCCGAGCGAATGCGCGCGTGCAGCGTGGCGGCGTCGGTGTCAGGCGAGAGCAGTGGCATGAAAAAAGGCGCTAGGCGACCAGCGGAGTGACGGTGGGGTCGCGCTTATTGTAGGCACGCTTTCACGGAAGCCGCAGGAAGCGCCCGCCGGGCTGACGCTCCACGCGGCCATCCAGCTCCAGCGCCAGAAGCTGTGCAGAGAGCGCAGCAGCAGCTTCGCCGGTGCGCTCACACAAGGTATCCAGATCGACGGGATCAAAACCGAGCGCGTCGAGCAATGCGGTTTCGGAAGCACTTGGCGCCGGGCGCGCGGCTGGGCCCGGCGCGGCCGGGGACGCCTCGGCCGAGGCCGCGCGCGTCGCACGTTTGGCCGGCGCAGCAGCACGCCCCCAGCCAAGTTCATCGAGGATATCGGCAGCGGTTTCCACAAGCTTGGCACCTTGCTTGATCAGCAGGTGGCAGCCCTTGGCCAGCGGCGAATGGATCGACCCCGGAATCGCAAACACATCGCGCCCCTGCTCGGCCGCCAGCCGCGCGGTGATGAGCGAGCCAGACTGCGCCGCGGCTTCTACAACCAGAAGCCCCCGCGCCAAACCCGAGATCAGGCGATTGCGGCGCGGGAAGTTCTCGGCACGTGCGCCCATCCCCAGCGGGTATTCAGAGATGATCACGCCAGCCTCGGCAATGCGATGCGCCAGCGCCCGGTTACGGGCCGGGTAAACAATATCGAGCCCCGTACCCACGACTGCGATGGTGCTCCCTGGGCCCGCGAGCGCGCCCTCATGCGCCGCCGCATCAATGCCGAGCGCAAGGCCTGACACAACCGTCACGCTCGCCATCGACAGCGCCTGGGAAAACGCGCGCGCGTTGTCGATGCCGGCTGCCGTGGCGCTGCGCGCGCCCACCACGCCCACCGCCGCTGCACGCAGCAGCGAGGCATCGCCCTTCGTGTAAAGCAAGGTCGGCGGGTCCGGCAGTTCGAGCAAGCGGGGCGGATAGCCGCGATCGGCCAGCGTGAAGATGGCATTGCCGGGCTCGTTCACCCAGGCGACGGTGCGCTCGATCAGCGCCGCAAGCGTGTCGTCGGGCTCGGCGAGTACCGCGCGCGCTTGCCGCTCGGGCAGCACCTTCGCGAGCGTGGCATACGGCTGGGCAAAGATGTCTTGCGGCAACCCGAAGGCCGCCAGCAACTGCCGCGCGGCGACGGGCCCAACGCCGGGGGTTTCAGTCAGACGCAGCCACGCGGCCAGTTCAGCAGGATCGCGCGTACAGGAAAGGGAAGCTGTGGAATCGGCCGCGGCGGGCGCCGCGACCTGGGATGCATCGGTCAAATCAAGGACTGCGTTAGCGCGTAGTTCAAGGTTGCGGCGACATCGGGTTGCTGACGCTGTCGCCCACTTCCACGGCGTTCGATGCGTCCGTCACCAGCGCATAGGCTACGTGCGGGAACACACGGAACACGAAGGCCAAGCCGTAGCGCTCTGCGGGCAATTGCACGGCCTCATTGCCGGCCGTCGCGTCCTTCACGACGGCGCCAGCGCGCGCCAGCGACAGCACGTGGCCCGGCTCAAGCCCCTGCTGGCTGCCGATGTTCAGCACAACCACCTGGTCGGTGCCGCCAAAGCGCACACCACCCGTTACCTTGGCGACCGCGCCGTGCACGTCGCCTTCCGGCGCATGCGGCACATAGCGCACCGGCACGCGCGGCGGCAGTGGCATCAGTTGCGAGCCGACGCCCATTTCTTCCTTGGACGACAGCACCTCCATCTTGGTCACGGCCTGCGGGCCGGTCGCCGCACGCACCACGCGCAGCGTACCGAGGAAGTCGGCTTCGTAGCCGAGCACGTTGCCCGTCACGGGGTCCTTGAGCGGCCGGACCGGGCGATACGCCTGCCATTCGGCGCCGGCCTGGCCGCCTTCACCTGCGGGCAAACCGCGGGCGTAGGCGTTTTCGCCCTTGCCCAGATAAACGCGGCCCTCGGGCAGCGAGAAGATGCGCGCCGGCGTGGCCAGCGTTTCTTCATCCACCACGATCGGCTGGGTCAGGAAGGGCTCGATGGCGGCGGAGGGAATGCTGGAGATGGCGTCGCCATCTTGTCCCGACACGCGGGTATGCGGCGACAGGCGCACCGTGCTGCCATCCGCCGATGCCGGCGAACTCGACAGCCAAGCACGGCCATTGGCGTGATGCAGATACAGGATCTGGCCCGGATAGATCAGATGCGGGTTGCGAATCTGCTCGCGGTTCATGCCCCACAGCTCGGGCCAGCGATAGGGCCGCTTGAGGTATTTACCCGAGATTGCCCACAGCGTGTCGCCACGGCGCACGGTGTACTGCGCGGGCGCGGTGGCAGACAGTTCGGATTCCGGGATGCCCGCTTGGGCAGCCGTCGCGGCCTGCGCCTGTTGCGCCGGCGTCACAGTGCGCTCGGCGGCGTGGGCGGCGCCCATGCAGAAAAGCGCTGCCGCGGCAACCGCCGAGAGGGCGCAAACGTAAGGCTGGCGCGCTTTCGTGGCGGTTTGCATGGCGGGCTGAGAGAGCATCGGTGTGTTACGATGGCGCATTATTCTATGAAGAATCGGCGAGTGGTCCGCGTGCCTGTTCGACGCCTCACCGCCGCAGCTGTACGCAGTTCTGCGTCGCAGCAAGAGGGGTATGGCATCCAACATTCGTCAGGCTTTTTCCTAAGCCATGTGGCGGATAGCGCCCCCGATTCTGCATGACATTCCAAGCGATCGCAATTGAAGGCAACCCCTCGTTAGCGTGGCCTTCTGCAACCGTTGTTGCCAAGCATCATGGCCCTACTGAATATCCTGCAATACCCTGATCCGCGGCTGCACAAAGTCGCCAAGCCGGTTGCCGTTGTCGATGACCGCATCCGCAAACTCGTGGCGGACATGGCCGAGACCATGTACGAGGCGCCCGGCGTTGGCCTGGCCGCCACGCAGGTCGACGTGCATGAGCGCGTGATCACCATCGACGTGTCGGAATCGCGCGACGAACTGCGCGTGTTCATCAACCCCGAGATCATCTGGGTAAGTGATGAGCACAAGGTCTGGGACGAAGGTTGCCTGTCGGTGCCCGATATCTATGACAAGGTTGACCGCCCGGCCCGCGTGCGCGTGCGCGCACTGAACGAGAAGGGCGAAACCTTCGAGCTGGAGGCAGACGACCTGCTGGCGGTGTGCATTCAGCACGAGATGGATCACCTGATGGGCAAGGTATTCGTCGAATACCTCTCGCCGCTCAAGCAAACGCGCATCCGCTCCAAGCTCAAGAAGCATCAACGCGACGCGGTACCGCAGCGTTGAACGCGTTCCCATGCCTGCCGACGTCGGCGCGCGCCCTCGCTCCCTCCCGCTGATGCCGATCGCTCCCGCTGACGCAGGCACGCACGCCAGCCCGCGCCGCCTGTCGGCACTGCTGGTGCGGCATTGGCGTGCTGTCGTCCTGCTGATGTTGTGCGCGTATTTCGTTGCGGGCACGTTCTGGCGCGCACCCTGGAAGGCCGACGAGCCGTATTCCTTCGGCATCGTCATCAACATCATCGAGCGTGGCGACTGGGTCGTTCCCAACGTCGCCTTCGAGCCGTTCGTCGAAAAGCCCCCGCTGATGTACTGGACGGGCGCGCTGGCCGCGCTGGCGCTGCCCGACATGCCGCCGCACGAAGCGGTGCGCGTGGCGGTGCTGTTCTGGATGGCGCTGACATGCTGGGCGGTCTGGCGCACGGCGCGCCTGCTGCGCAGCGAAGCGCGCGACTGGCGCTTGCGCGTCGGCGCAGACCTCGCGCGCGGACGGCCGGGGCTGACCCTGGCCGCACGCCGCGAAGCCGGGCTCGACGCCGGCGGCGCTGCGCTGCGCGACTATGCGTTGGGCGCGCTGCTGCTATTTGCCGGCTGCGTCGGGTTGGTTGAGCACGTCCACAAGTTCATTGCCGATGTCCCGCAACTGGCCGGCACCGCGATCGCCCTGTATGGCCTCGTGCGCTTCGTCAAAGAGAGCGAAGCCGGGGGCGCAAAGGGCGTCGACGTGCTGCATCCGGCATTGTGGTTCGGCACGGGCATCGGTGTGGCGTTCCTGGGCAAGGGCGTGCTCGTGCCTGGGCTGTTCGCCATCACCCTGCTGGCGGCGATCGCACTGCTGCCGGATTTCCGCAACCGCCAGGCATGGCGCTTCTATGGCCTCTCGCTGCTGGTGGCGTTGCCGTGGCTGGTGATCTGGCCGGCCATCTTCTGGCGCGAATCGCCGGACTTGTTCATTGAATGGTTCTGGGTCAACAACCTCGGCCGCTTCTTCGGCTTCTCGCATCTGGGTGGCGAGAAAGGGTCGCTAGCGACGACCGTCCGATCGATCTTCCTGACCGGCACGCCCGCGGTGTGGCCAGCGGTGGCCGTGTTGGGCGTGTCGCTGTACAAGCTCGTGCGGCAACGTGGGCACGGCGCGCGCACGGCGTGGCTACTGCCGTACCAGGGGCACTTGGTCGTTGCGTTGTTCGTGCTGGCCACGATTGCCGTGGTGCTGCGCTCGGCCGTACTGCGCGATGTGTACCTGATGCCGCTGCAACCCGCCTTGGCTTTGTTAGGTGCGCCGATGCTTCTCCTGATTGCGCCCGCGTGGCGCGCGCGTGCATGGGGTGCGGCGGTGACGTTGTTTGGCGCGCTCGGGCTGGTAGTCTGGGCCGTGTGGGGCGCCCTCGTGACCAGCGGCGGGCAACTGTTGCCGAGCTGGCTGGCCAAAATGCTGGGCCGCGTGCTGCCGTTGCCGTATGACATGCTGATCCATCCGGTCGCCGTATTGGCGGCGGGGGGCATTACGGCGCTGTGGGCTGCCTGCGTGTGGCTGCGGCCGGCGCGCTCCGGCGTGGTGGCGTGGGCGGCGGGCCTGGGCATGGTGTGGGGCCTGCTCGGCACCCTGCTGATGCCGTGGGTGGACGATGCCCGCAGCTACCGCCCGCTGTTCCAGGCGATCAAACCGGTGCTCGAATCTGCGCAGATCTGCGTGGCCACGCGCGGCATGGGCGAAAGCGAACGCGCCCTGATGCACTACGAAACCGGCGTGCGACCCGTCAAATGGCTCCTGGGTCACAGCGGTGCCGGCGACGCTCACCACCCCAACCCGACCGCACGCACCTGCGACCTGATCCTCGTGCTCGAAAAACGCCCGGAACATGCCCGCCGCCGCCCCCACGGCAATAACTGGGAAATGGTGTGGCGCGGCAGCCGCCCGGGCGACACCAACGAAACCTTCTCGCTGTTCCAGCGGCGCAGTAATGGCGTGTCCGAGGCGCTGCCGTCGCCCGAGCCCATCGTGCCGCTGACCGACACGCCGCATCGCGGCCGTCGCTAAGCGCAATGCGCTACGCTGTCGTGTAGCCCGCTTCCCCTCGTTTTCGGTTCTCCATCTATGACGTCCACCCTTCGTGTAGCGTTTGCCGGCACGCCTGAATTTGCGCAGATTGCCCTGGCGGCGATCCATCAGGCCGGCTTTCCCGTCGTTGCCGTGCTGAGCCAGCCGGATCGGCCGGCCGGGCGAGGCATGCAATTGCAGGCGAGTCCCGTCAAGCAGTACGCCGTAACGCATGGGTTCACGCCCATCCTCCAGCCGCCGTCGCTGCGTCGCACGGGCAAGTATCCACAGGAAGCCGCCGAAGCCATCGACGCCCTGGCCGCCCAGCGTCCTGACGTGATGGTCGTTGCCGCTTACGGGCTGATCCTGCCGCAGGAAGTGCTCGACCTGCCGCGCTTTGGCTGCGTCAATATCCATGCGTCGCTGCTGCCACGCTGGCGTGGCGCCGCGCCCATCCATCGCGCGATCGAAGCGGGCGACGCCGAATCGGGCATCACCCTCATGCAGATGGATGCGGGCCTGGACACCGGTGACATGATCGCCATGGAACGCGTGCCCATCGGCCTGACCGACACGACGGCCACGCTGCACGACACGCTGGCCGCGCTCGGCGGACGCATGGTGGTGGAGGCGCTCGCCAGACTGGCGCAAGACGGCAAGCTGGACGCCACGCCGCAGCCCGCCGAAGGCATCACCTACGCGGAAAAAATCGCCAAGGACGAAGCCACGCTGGACTGGTCGCGCCATGCCGCCGCGCTGCTGCGCCAGGTGCATGCGTTCAATCCGTTTCCCGGCGCATCGGCCGCGCTCGATGGCGTGACGATCAAGTTCTGGCAAGCGCAAGCGCTGGCCGACCGCCCGGCGGATGCCGAACCCGGCACGGTCCTGGCCGCCAACGCCGAGGGCATCACCATCGCCTGCGGCGCCGGCGCGCTCCGCGTGACCCAGTTGCAGAAGCCTGGCGGCAAACGCCTGCCCGCACGCGAATTCCTGCAAGGCTTGGCAATCGAGCCTGGCCAGCGCTTCGCATCGCGCGGTTAACCGACCCATCTATATATAGAGAAGAGGATTTCGCCATGACCGCGCTGGGCATCGTCAATCTGCCGCTCTTCATGCTGACCGTGTTTCTGCTGAATGTGACGCCTGGGCCCGACACGGCCTACATCGTCGGGCGCAGCGTTTCGCAAGGACGGGCAGCGGGGCTGCTGTCGGCGCTAGGCGTATCGGCGGGCTGCTGCGTGCACGTGCTGGCAGTGGCGTTCGGGCTGACGGCGCTGCTGGCGGCATCCACCGTGGCCTTCACGGTCATCAAGGTGGTGGGCGCGGCGTACCTGATCTACCTGGGCGGCCGCATGCTGCTGGCGCCGCCCGAGCGCGACGACGCCCCCGTCGAAGAAGGGGAAGCTTCCGCCGCCAAGCGCCCGCGTCCGCTCAAGTCTCTGTTCATGCAGGGTTTTCTCACCAATGTGCTGAATCCGAAGGTCGTGCTGTTCTTCCTGTCGTTCTTCCCACAATTCGTCGACCCACACGCCGCGCACAAGGCGCTGGCGTTCCTGGCGTTGGGTGCGGTGTTCATTGTCATGTCGACGATCTGGAATAGCCTGGTGGCGTGGGTGGCCGCCAGCGTCACGCGCCGCGTGGCGGGCAAGCCGGGCATCAAGCGCTGGCTCGATCGCGTTGTCGGCACGGCATTCATTGGGCTTGGCGCACGGCTGGCGTTCACCACCCGTTGATGGGTCAAGCGTCATCTGCGGCGAAATATCGCGCAAATCCCGCGCAAACCCTTGAATTTTCAGCGATTATCGCGATCTAACAAAGTCGTAAAACCCGAGACCCACAGGAGCCACGCCCCCATGTTCAACTGGATCAAGACCTTCATGCTGATGGCAGCGATCACCGCGCTGTTCATCGTCATCGGCGGCATGATCGGCGGACGCAGCGGGATGATGCTGGCGCTGCTGTTCGCGCTGGGCATGAATTTCTTCTCGTACTGGTTCTCCGACAAGATGGTCCTGCGCATGTACAACGCGCAGGAAGTCAACGAGACCAGCGCGCCGCAGTTCTATCGGCTGGTGCAGGAGCTTGCCGGCCGCGCCGGCCTGCCCATGCCGCGCGTCTATCTCATCGACGAGGCCCAGCCCAACGCCTTCGCCACCGGCCGCAACCCGGAGCACGCCGCCGTAGCCGCGACCACCGGCATCCTCAATATCCTGTCGGAACGGGAGCTGCGCGGCGTGATGGCGCACGAGTTGGCGCACGTGCAGCACCGCGACATCCTGATCTCGACCATCTCGGCCACGATGGCCGGTGCGATCTCGGCGCTGGCCAACTTTGCCGTGTTCTTCGGCGGCCGCGACAGCGAAGGCCGCCCGGCCAACCCGATCGCCGGGATTGCGGTGGCGATCCTGGCGCCGCTGGCGGCAGCGATGATCCAGATGGCGATTTCCCGCGCCCGTGAGTTCGAAGCCGACCGTGGGGGCGCCACCATCAGCGGCGACCCGCAGGCGCTGGCTTCGGCGCTGGACAAGATCCACCGCTATGCCGCCGGCATTCCGTTTGCCGCCGCTGAAGCCCACCCCGCCACCGCGCAGATGATGATCATGAACCCCCTGCACGGCGGCGGCCTGGCCAACCTGTTCAGCACGCACCCGGCCACGGAAGAACGCATCGCGCGCCTGATGCAGATGGCGCAGACGGGGCAATATCCGGCGTAAAAGCGGCTGCCCGGCCGGGCGCTTCCTTTATACTTCCGCAGTCCGCACGAGCCCGCCCATCGCGGGCTCGTTGCATTTTTGTTCGCCTGATTTCCTGCTGCCCGATGCGCCTGCCGCCCGATTCCCTCGCCCACGCCTTGTCGCTTGCCGCTGTTGCACTGGGCAAGCTGCGGCAGGGCATGGCATTGCCCCAGGCCATTGACGCCGTGTGCCAGGGCCAGCCCGCACCGGTGCGGGGTGCCGTCCAGGATCTCGCATACCGCGCCACGCGCTGGCTCGGCAGCACCGACTGGCTGATCCGCACGCTGATCCCGCGCCCACCTGCCGAAGGCGCCGCCAACCTGCTGCACGTGGCGCTCGCGCAATTACTGGACGATCCGCTGCCGTACGCGCCGTTCACTGTGGTGGACCAAACCGTCACGGCCGCCTCGGCCGACCCGAAGCTTTCGCACGGCAAGGGCATGGTCAACGGTGTGCTGCGCCGCTTCCTGCGCGAGCAAAATACGCTGGTCGCAGACATGCAGGCAGACCCGTCGGCCGCCACCAACTACCCGATGTGGTGGATCGACGCCGTGCGCAGCGCGTATCCCGACGCGTGGCAAGCCATCCTGGCCGCCGGCAATCGCCGACCGCCGATGGTGCTGCGCGTGAACCCGCGCCGCGTTGCCATCGACGCGTATCTCGCACGCCTGGCCGAAGCTGGCATCGAGGCCGAGCGCATCGGCGAACAGGCCGTACGCCTTGCCCGCGCCGTCCCCGTTTCCGAACTGCCGGGTTTTGCAGACGGCGATGTCTCCGTGCAGGACGCCGGTGCGCAACTGGCGGCAACGCTGCTCGACGTGGCACCCGGCCAGCGCGTGCTCGATGCCTGCGCCGCACCCGGTGGCAAGACGGGCCATCTGCTTGAGCTGGCTGACCGCCTGGACGTGACGGCGCTTGAGTCGGATGCCGCGCGCGCCGTGCGCATCAGCGAAAACCTCGCGCGCTTGGACCAGACCGCCACCCTCTGCATCGGCGATGCGGCCAAGCCCTCCACTTGGTGGGACGGCCGACCATTCGACCGTATCCTGGCCGATGTGCCGTGCTCGGCCGCCGGCATCGTGCGGCGCCATCCGGATATCCGCTGGCTGCGTCGCCCGGCCGACCTCAAGGCGCTGGCCGGCCTGCAGCGAGACATCGTGCGCGCCCTCTGGGCATGCCTGAAGCCGGGTGGCAAGTTGGTTTATGTCACGTGTTCGATTTTTCCGACGGAAGGCGAAGACCAGGCCCAATGGTTTGAACGCCATCTGGAAGATGCGATACGATTGCACGCGCCCGGCCAGTTGCTGCCGGTCTCGCCCGATGCGGCGCAGGCCAGCAGGTTCGCCCCCGGCGCGGCGCCCTTGCCGCTCGATCATGACGGCTTCTTTTACGCGGTTTTCCAGAAACGGCCCTGATGCACCGACCGTTGTGACTGTCATCCTTCGCCCATCGATCCGGCTGCTGCAATCCCGGTTCCGGCAGATTCTGCAACGACTGGTCACGCTAGTCGCATTGGGCATGCTGTTCCTGTGGTGCCCGGTCACGGCATCCGCACAATCCATCGAAATCAACCGAGCCCAGCTCGAATACGCCGACGGCGGCTGGAACCTCTCCGCCGATTTCGATTTCGATCTGCCCAGCAACCTCGAAGATGCGGTGAACAAGGGCATCGCGCTCTACTTCCTCGTCGAATTCGAGCTGATCCGCCCGCGCTGGTATTGGTTCGATGACCACGCCATCAGCGCCACGCGCGTGGTGCGGCTGTCGTATCACCCGCTTACGCGCCAGTACCGCGTGTCGACCGGCGGCCTGCAGGTGCCGTTCTCGCGGCTGAAAGATGCTGTCGACTTCATGCAGCACGTGCGCGGCTGGCGCGTGTTCGAGCAACGCGCCGTCAAGTCCGGCGAGACCGTGCAGGCCGAAGTGCGCATGCGCCTGGACGTGACGCAGTTGCCCAAGCCGTTCCAGATCAACGCCGTCAACACGCGCGACTGGAATCTCAGCTCCGAATGGAAGCGCTTCAGCCTGCTGGTGCCGAATGAGCCGCCGCCAGCCCCCGCGCCCGCACCTGCGGCGCCACCGGCCAGCGCACCGGCATCTTCCCCGCCGGCTTCCGGCTCGGCGGGCCTGTCGCCCAATCCGGGCTGGGGCATGAGCGCCGGCCCGTCCAGCGCAGGCCCGCTGCTGGCGCCCGCCAAATGATCTTCGATCGCAGCTACAAGCGGCTGCTCTATCAGGTGGTGGCGGGCACCATCGTCTTCCTTGCGATCGTGTTGGTGGGCCTGCTGGCTGCCGCATCGGCCAACACCGAGTTCTTCGACCGGTATTTCACGCTGCTCTACAAGGTCAACCTCGTCATCGGGGTGCTGCTGGTGGTGATTATCGGCGGGCTGATGCTGGCGCTGGCACTGCGCGCGCGGCGCGGCAAGTTCGGCACGCGGCTGATGACCAAGCTGGCGGTGTTCTTCGGCGTGGTGGGCGTGCTGCCGGGGGTGCTGATCTATCTGGTGTCGCTGCAGTTCGTGTCGCGCAGTATCGAGTCGTGGTTCGATGTGAAGGTCGAATCGGCGCTGGAGGCGGGCCTCAACCTCGGCCGCTCGACCATGGACACGGCGCTGGCCGATCTGCAGAACAAGGGGCGCCTGATCGCGGAGCAAGTGGGCGATGGGTCCGCCTCGGCCACGGCCATCACGCTCAATCGATTGCGCGAGCAGTTCGGCGTGCAGGAGGCGACCATCTTCACCGCCAGTGGTCGCGTGATCGCCACCGCGTCGAACACCTACGACACGCTCGTCCCGAACCTGCCCGATCAGGCGGTGCTCGAACAGGCTCGCGCGCCGGGCGGCTATGCCAGCCTGGAAGGCGGCAGCGATAGCGAAACCGATAGCGCCTCCGCGCCGGCCGCCTCGGCACCTGCGGCACGCAACAACAGCCGCCGCAGCGATCTGTATCAGTTGCATGTGGTGGTGGCACTGGGCACGTCGTCCCGCGACGAGCCCGCCCTGGGGCTGAACACGCCGGCGCGCAAATGGGCCGGCACCGGTTTGCTGGCAGATCGCCGGCCGGAAGATGGCAGCAGCACGTCGCGCGGCTTTGGCCTGATCGGCGAAAGCGGCCGCGACGAACGCTTCCTGCAGCTCGTGCAGCCGGTGCCGCAGGCGCTCGCCCGCAATGCTGACGCCGTCCAGCGCGCCTATCAGGAATACCAGGAGAAAGCGCTCGGCCGCACGGGTCTGCGCAAGATGTACATCGGCACGCTCACGCTCACGCTGTTCCTGGCGGTGTTCATCGCGGTGATGTTGGCGCTGCTGCTGGGCGCGCAGTTGGCACGACCGCTGCTAATGCTGCTCCAGGGCACGCGCGAAGTGGCCGAAGGCGATCTCTCGCCCAAGCGGGAACTGCATACGCGTGACGAACTGGGTGTACTCACCCAACAGTTCAACCAGATGACGCGGCAGCTTGCCGACGCGCGCCGCGCCGTGGAGCAGAATCGCGCGGCACTCGAGCAATCGAAAGCCTATCTTGAGAGCGTACTGACCAACCTGACCGCGGGCGTCTTCGTGTTCGACCATCGCTTTGTACTGCTGACTGCCAACCCGGGTGCCGAACGCATCTTCAAACAGCCCTTCGGCGCGTGGGTCGGCCAGGCGCTGACCAGCATCACGCCGGTGGCAGCCTTCGCGCCGGTGGTCGAACAGGCCTTCGCTGAACAAGACGCAAGCACAGCCGCCGGCGGCGCAGTGGCCCACTGGCAGAAGCAGGTCGAAATTCCGCTCGAAGACGAAGACGAACCCCTCACGCTGCTGGTGCGTGGCACGCGCCTGCCCGGCCCGTCAGTGGGCTCGCACGGCACCGAACGCGGCTATGTGGTGGTGTTCGACGATATTTCCGACGTGATCTCGGCGCAGCGCTCGGTGGCGTGGGGCGAGGTTGCGCGGCGCCTCGCACACGAAATCAAGAATCCGCTCACGCCCATCCAGCTCTCGGCCGAGCGCCTGGAGATGAAGCTCTCACCCAAGCTGTCGGATGCCGACGCCGAGGTGTTGCGACGCGGCGCCACCACCATCGTCAACCAAGTGTCGGCGATGAAGCGCATGGTCGATGACTTCCGAGACTACGCCCGCACGCCGCCGGCCATGCTGCAGGAGTTGGACCTCAACGCGCTTGCCGCCGAAGTGCTGCACCTGTACGGCATCGATCACCCTGACCGCCGCGATCATCCCATCATCGAGGCCAAGCTGGGCGCCAATCTGCCGCTCATCAAGGGTGACCCGACGCAACTGCGCCAGGTCATCCACAACCTGCTGCAGAATGCGCAGGACGCCGTGGCCGAGAATGAAGCAGCCGGGCGACCCGCTCCGCATGTCATGTTGCAAACTGACACGGTAGAATACGACGACGCCTCGGGCGCGCGGCGGCAAGCCGTGCGGCTTGCGATCGCGGACAATGGCGGCGGGTTCTCTTCCCGCATCCTCAACCGCGCCTTCGAGCCGTACGTCACGACCAAAGCCAAGGGCACAGGATTGGGCTTGGCCATGGTGAAGAAAATCATGGACGAGCACGGAGCGCGTATCGAATTGCGCAACCGCCAATCCAGCACAACATCGGGCACATCGGGTACCGACATCGTCGGCGCCCAGGTTTCCATACTGTTCGTAAAACTCGCGTAGCGCGGACGGCAATCCCGCCGCACATAGAGGAAAAGCATGGCCACCATCCTCGTTGTCGACGACGAAATGGGTATCCGGGAGTTGCTCTCCGAAATCCTCGGAGACGAAGGGCACGTTGTTGAAGTCGCCGAGAACGCTCAGCGCGCGCGCGAATACCGCGCGAACGCAACGCCCGACCTCGTCCTGCTCGATATCTGGATGCCGGATACCGACGGCGTGACGTTGCTCAAGGAATGGGCGTCACAAGGTCTGCTGACCATGCCCGTCATCATGATGTCGGGCCACGCCACCATCGACACCGCCGTCGAGGCGACCAAGATCGGCGCGCTGAATTTCCTGGAGAAGCCCATCGCACTGCAGAAGCTGCTGACGGCGGTGGAGCAGGGCTTGTCGCGCAGCAAGGAAAAGCCGCGCTCGGCAACGCCGGCTGCCACACCGGCGGCGGGACTCGCAGGTGCCATGCCCAACGCCGCAGCAGGAGGTACGCCTGCCGCGCTCGATCGCGCCGATATCAATGGCGTACCGACTCGCGCAGCCGAGGGCGGCGGCATGCAGTTCTCGTTCGACATGCCGCTGCGCGAAGCGCGCGACCTGTTTGAGCGCGCCTACTTCGAATACCACCTGCAGCGCGAAGGCGGCAGCATGACCCGCGTGGCCGAAAAAACCGGCCTGGAGCGGACCCACCTGTACCGCAAGCTCAAACAACTGGGCGTCGAACTCTCTCGCAACAAGGGCGAGCCCGCCGCCTGATCATCAAAGTGCCCAGAGATGCTTGACGACTGGGCACCAACCCTGTCATACTTGCCTTTCTTTGCTTGGCCCGGTAGCTCAGTTGGTAGAGCAGCGGATTGAAAATCCGCGTGTCGGTGGTTCGATTCCGCCCCAGGCCACCAAAATTCTTCGCACTTCAAGATCGATCGATTTTGCAGGGCAACAAAAAAGACCTCCTCGCGAGGTCTTTTTTCATTTCTGCGGTGCAATTCGCCCGCACCCGCCATCTCCCGATTTGCCGCGCCAGTCGCCGATCTGCGGCGCAGTGTCGCACCCACAAAAAATGTACCCGCATCTCTTGACGCAGCGCAGCTCAGGGTATACCTAGCGGCGTAAACTGCGCCAAACTGTCGCAGGTCTCGGTATAGTGACTCAACGCTATCAAACGGCAAGCACAAGGAGATTCTCCATGGCACTCGTTGGCACCGGTCACCACCACTTCCATTTCCACGCTTTCGACGGCATCAGCCGCAAGACGCGGTTGACGTGGTTGCGCAATGCCGCAGCGCTGACGTGTTTGATGGCCCTCGTCGCGGCCATGTGGGTTGGCGGCAATCTGTCGGCGTTGATGCATACGCCGCTCATGAGCGGGGTTTCGTCGCTGGGCGCGGTAATGATTCTGGCCTGCACGTGCATGGCGCTGAGCTTGCTTGGACTGATCGGCGCAGGCTTCTTCCAGTTCCGCATGGAACAGCTCGACGCCCCGGCAACCTGAGCCGCGCGCATCACACATCCCTGACGGAGGCTTCGGCCTCCGTTTTTGTTTGCCCATTACGGCCGCACGCCTTGAGGTGCGGCCGTTTTGTTTTCGTGCGCGATCCCAAGGGTGAATCCGATATTGACTCAACTGTTTCAGTTGCGTAGTTTACGAAACAGTTGAATCAAGACGACCACCTTATGACGTTCGATGGGCTCATGAAAACGCTGCGCGACCGCGCCGGCGATCTCTCTCCGCAACTGCAGCGCGCCGCCATGTTGCTTGAGACGCACCAGCACGACATCGCCCTGCTTTCGATGCGGGACCTGGCGCGCCGCTGCGACCTGCCGCCGGCCACGTTCTCGCGTCTGGCGCGCGCGCTGGGCTTTGATGACTTTGCCGCGCTGCGCGATATCTGCGTGAACCACCTGCGCCAGCAGGCCGACGGCTTTGCCGGCCGCGCCAACGCGCTGCAGGGCGACGATGCGGCAGGCGCTTCGGAGGCCGAACGCATCGGCATGGCCATCGGCGCGCATGTGCAGTCGGCGTTTTCACCAGCCAACCTGGCGGCGCTGGATACCGTGGCCGCTGCCCTCTGCAAGGCGCGCCGGGTCTATCTGCTGGGCGCGCGCAGTTGCCTGGCGCTAACGCATGCGTTCGGTTACGCCGCTCAACTGTTCGACGACAAGGTCACGCTGTGCGCCGGCAGCGGCAACACGCTGGCCGACCCGCTGCGCTTTTGCGGCGACGGCGACATCGTCGTGGCCGTCACCTTTGATCCGTACACACGCGAAGTCATCGAGGCGATGCAGTACGCGCATGCGCGCGGTGCGCGCCTCGTGTATGTGACCGACAGTGCCATTGCCCCCGGTGCCGAGTTGGCGTGGCAACAGCTCGTCGCGCCCGTCGCCATTCCGTCGTTCTTCCATTCGCTGGCCGCGCCCATGGCGCTGCTCGATGCGCTGCTGATGACGTGGTTCCGCCACGCCGGCCCAACCGCGCTCACGCACCTTGCCGACAGCGACGCCCAGCTTAAACAACAAGCCGCCTACGTGCGCAGCGCCCGCCGCAGTGAAGCGGCAGTCGCCGTGCCGCCCACCCAACGTTGAACCATCCCGACCGTCCATGACACCGTCCACCACCTCCGTCTTCCACCGCGACCCGCGCAAGACGCTGCCCATCGCTGTCGGCGGCGAGGGCATGACCCTCATCGACTCCGACGGCAAGCGCTACCTCGACGCGTGCGGCGGTGCCGCCGTCTCGTGTCTGGGCCACGGCCATCCGCGCGTGGTGGACGCCATCTGCAAGCAGGTGCGCGCGCTGGCCTATGCGCACACTTCGTTCTTCACGACAGACGTGGCCGAAGAACTGGCTGCGCGCCTGACCGCGGCTGCGCCGGGTGATCTGGATCACGTGTACTTCGTCTCTGGCGGTTCCGAAGCGATCGAGGCGGCGCTCAAGCTGGCACGCCAGTACTTTGTCGAGATTGGACAACCGCAGCGCCAGTACTTCATCGCGCGGCGTCAGAGCTATCACGGCAACACGCTGGGCGCGCTGGCGATCGGCGGCAACGCGTGGCGCCGCGAACCGTTCCTGCCCCTGCTGGTGCCGGCACACCATGTCTCGCCGTGCTATGCGTATCGCGAGCGCCTGGATGGCGAAAGCGACGCGCAATACGTGCAGCGTCTAGCCGATGAACTGGACGCGAAGATCGTCGAACTCGGCACGGAAAATGTCGCGGCCTTCGTCGCCGAGACGGTGGTGGGCGCCACGGCCGGCGCGGTGCCGCCCGTGGCCGACTACTTCCGCAAGATCCGCACGGTGTGCGACCGTCACGGTGTGCTGCTGTTGCTCGATGAAGTGATGTCCGGTATGGGCCGCACGGGATATCTGTTCGCATACGAGGAAGATGGCGTGGTGCCAGACATGGTCGCCATTGCCAAGGGGCTGGGCGGCGGGTATCAGCCGATCGGCGCGACGCTGGTGAATCGCCGCATTTACGACGCGATCACGAACGGCAGCGGCTTCTTCCAGCACGGCCACACTTACATTGGCCACGCCACGGCGTGCGCGGCGGCACTGGAAGTGCAGAAGGTGATCGAGGAAGACAACCTCCTCGCCAACGTGCAGGCGCGTGGCGAACAACTGCGTGCGGCGCTGCGCGCGCGCTTTGCCGACCACGCACATGTGGGCGACATACGCGGGCGAGGGCTGTTCGTCGGCGTGGAGCTGGTGGCGGATCGCGCGACCAAGGCGCCGCTGGCGCCAGCATGCAAGACGCACGCACGCGTGAAGGCTGAAGCCATGCAGCGCGGCCTGATGGTGTATCCGATGGGCGGGACGATTGACGGCCGGCGCGGCGACCACATCCTGCTGGCACCGCCGTTCATTGCCAGCGCGCAGGACATCGACGCCATCGTCGAGCGGCTGGGCGATGCGGTTGACGCCGCCACCGTCAAGGCGCAGGAGGCCGCATGGTGACCAAACCCATCGCCATCGCCGTGGCGCCCAACGGCGCGCGCAAGACGCACGCCGATCATCCCGCACTGCCCATCACGCCCGACGAACTGGCCGCCTGCGCGCGCCAATGTGTGGATGCCGGCGCCGCGATGCTGCATCTGCATGTGCGCCGTCCCGACGGCACGCATAGCCTGGCGCCTGACGACTACCGCCCGGCCATCGCCGCCGTGCAACGCGCCGTGGGCGATGCGCTGGTGATTCAGATCACCACCGAGGCCGTTGGCATCTACACGCCCGAACAACAGATGGCCTCGGTATGTGCGCTGCAGCCCGAAGCGATTTCCGCCGCGCTGCGGGAGCTGGCGCCCGATGCCGCGCACGAAGCGCAAGCCGCGCGTTTCTTTGGCGAGCTTGCCGCCGCACGCACGGCCATCCAGTACATCCTCTATTCCGCCGACGACGTGGTGCGCTACCGCGACCTGCGTGCGCGCGGCGTGCTGCCCGACACACCGCATTGGGTGCTGTTCGTACTCGGCCGCTACAGCGCAGGCCAGCGCTCCGATCCGTCGGATCTGCTGCCCTTCCTGCAGGCGTGGGCTGACGGCGGTGACATCACCGCCGACGTGCCATGGGCGATGTGCGCATTCGGCCCGCGCGAAGCCGAATGCGCGCTCAGCGCAGCGCTGCTGGGCGGCCACGCGCGCCTGGGGTTCGAAAACAACATGGCGCTGCCCGACGGCAGCACGGCGCCCGACAACGCGGCACTCGTCACCAACCTGCGACGGCATCTCGACGCGCTGCATCGGCCGGTGGCCAGCGCCGCAGAGCTGCGCAGCTGGTTCGGCCGCTAGACGCTCCGCACTCATCACCACGAAGCCAAAGCACAGACGGCCGCAACACAACAGGCCGCGCACCACAACCACTGGAGGAAGTATGCGTTTGACCACCCGCTGTATCCGATCCATCCCGCTAGCGCTGGCCAGCCTGCTCGCGATCAGCGCGCACGCGCAGGCCCTGGACGGCACGCTCAAGAAGATCCAGGACAGCAACACGATCCTGATCGGCGTGCGCGAGTCGTCGATTCCGTTTTCTTACCGCGACAGCAAGAACGAGATCGTCGGTTTCTCGGCTGACCTCTGCTCGCGCGTGATCGACGCCGTCAAGAAGAAGACGGCCAAGCCCAATCTGGACATCAAGCAGATTCCGGTGACGTCGCAGAACCGGACATCGCTGGTGCAGAACGGTTCGGTGGATCTGGAGTGCGGCGTGACTACGCACCTGAAATCGCGCGAGCAGCAGACGGCGTTTTCGACCACCTTTTTCATCGCCGGCACGCGCCTGCTGACCAACGTGAAATCGGGCGTGAAAGACTTCCCTGACCTGGCGGGCAAGTCCGTCATCACCAACGCGGGCACGACGTCAGAACGCATCCTACGTAAGATGAACGACGAGAAGAAGATGAACATGAACGTGATCAGCGGCAAGGATTACGGTGAATCGTTCCTCACGCTGCAAAGCGGCCGCGTGGCGGCGTTCATGATGGATGACGTGCTGCTGGCCGGCGCACGCACGCTGGCACAAAAGCCTGACGACTGGGTCGTGACCGGCACGCCGCAATCGTTCGAGGCCTACGGCTTCATGCTGCGCAAGGACGATCCGCAGTTCAAGAAACTCGTGGACGACACGATGATCGGCGTGATGAAGAGCGGCGAGATCAAGACGCTCTACGCCAAGTGGTTCGAAAAGCCGGTGCCGCCCAAGAACCTGAACTTCAACTTCCCGATGAACGATCAGTTGAAGGCGCTGTACGCCAATCCGAGCGACACGCCATTCGAGTAAGCGGCCGCACGGCCGGCTCTGGGTGCCAACTCAGACGCCGGCCTGCGCAACGGCCTCGATGCGGGCCTGATGCACGGCTTGTTTGATGTGCGCCGGGTTGTCGGCATAGCGCTTGGCGACAGCGCCCGCGTCGATGGATGCCGCGGCTTGGAGTGCGCGCAGCAGACGCGCTGTCTGCGGATAGCTGCGGTCTTCAAACCCGAGACGGCCGCGTGCGTCTGCCTCGCACGCCTGCAGGGCCTGACGGAAACGATCGGGCTTGCGCAGCGCATCGCAGCGTTCCAGCAGGCGTACCAGCGCCGCTGCATCAAAGCCGTCACAGCGATGGATGTTGCCGTGCTCGCGCGCGACCACCAGCGCCAGTTCACGGCACTCGGTCGGCACGCGCAGGCGCTGGCACACCGCGTCGATAAGGGGCACGCTGCGCTCTTCGTGGCCGATGTGGCGCGGCAGGATGTCCTCAGGCGTCGTGCCCTTGCCGAGGTCATGCACCAGCGCGGCAAAGCGTACCGGCAGCGACGTCGCCATCGCTGCGGCCGTTTCGATCACCATCATGGTGTGCACGCCGGTATCGACTTCGGGGTGATAGTCGGCGCGCTGCGGCACGCCCCACAGCCGGTCAAGCTCTGGCAGCAGGCGCGCCAGCGCACCGCAATCCCGCAGCACGGCAAACATGCGCTGCGGATGAGCCTCCATCAGGCCGCGGGCAATTTCCTGCCACACACGCTCAGGCACCAGCGCATCGACTTCGCCGGCCTGCACCATGCGCTGCATGAGCGCGTTGGTTTCGGGCGCGACATGAAAGTCGGCAAAGCGCGCAGCAAACCGCGCCAGGCGCAGGATGCGCACCGGGTCTTCCATGAACGCATCGGATACATGCCGGAACGTGCGCGAGGCCAGGTCAGCCTGCCCCCCATATGGATCGACGACGGGGCCAACCAGCGCGCCGTCTTCCGCCACGCGCTGCGCCATCGCGTTGATGGTCAGATCGCGGCGGATGAGGTCGTCTTCGAGCGTGACGTCCGGCGCGCAGTAGACCGAGAAACCTTTGTAGCCGGCAGCCGTCTTGCGCTCGGTGCGGGCGAGCGCGTATTCGGCATGCGTGGCCGGGTGCAGGAACACCGGGAAATCCTTGCCGACGGCACGAAAGCCACGCGCTTCCATGTCTTCGGGCGTCGCCCCGACCACAACGTAGTCCCGGTCCTGCACCGGCAGCCCGAGCAGCGCGTCACGAATGGCGCCGCCCACGGCATAGACATCCAGTCCGTGCGTGGCCGGATCGACGATGGCCTCGGTCTGTGCTGCGCGTTCCGTCATTGATTGGCGGCAACCAGCGTGTCTTCGTCCGGCGCGGTGCGATACGGCTCGTCGTCGGCGAGGAAGTCATGCTCGGCGCGTGCGCCATCAATCCACTCCTGCATGGCGGGCAGGTTGAGGATGTAATCGGCGTAGGTCTTTGCGGCCTCCGGCAGACGCACGCCGTACGTGGCGAAGCGGCTGACCACCGGCGCGTAGAACGCATCGGCCACCGTGAAGTGTCCGAACAGGAACGGACCTTCCGCTGCGTACTTCTGGCGCAGCTCGGTCCACATGGCTGCAATGCGGTCGATGTCGCGCTGCACGGCCACGTTCCAGCCCATGCCGGGCAGCACGGCCGTCACGTTCATCGGCATGTTGTTGCGCAGGTTGGTGAAGCCGCTGTGCATTTCAGCGCAGATCGAGCGGGCGTGCGCGCGGGCTTTCGGGTCTTGCGGCCACAGTTGCGCGCGCGGAAAGCGCTCGGCCAGCGTCTCGCAGATGGCGAGCGAATCCCACACGTTCATGTCGCCGTCCACCAGCACCGGCACGCGGCCGGCCGGCGAATGACGTGCCACGTCGGCGGCAAAGGTCTCGCTCAGCAGGCGCACGCGGATCTCTTCGAACGGAATGCCGGCCTGCTTGGCGAGCAGCCACGGGCGTAGCGACCACGACGAATAGTTCTTGTTGCCGATGACCAGTTTCATGATTCCCGTCCTTGGAGAGTGCACAGCAATTGTTGTGGGAGCCCGCCAGCATCGCGCGGGAATGCCGGGGCGCTCTAGTCTTGTTGTATCGAAAGCGGCGAGCGGCAGCGCGAAGGCGAACAAACCATTCTAGCCTTGCGCTGCACCGCCACAAAATGAAACGGATTGGCCACGGTTGTGAAGCGGATTCACAAACGCGCCAATACTCCGGGTTTCCGTAGCGCCTAGCGATGGACCCTTGTGCGTGCAGCACGCAATCCGCGGTCCGGCCCAAAACCGGCCAGCGCAGGCAGCATTACCGCTTCCATGCCGAGCGGGTGGATGCCGAGTTCCGGGGCGACTGGTTCCATGCTGACGTTGTCCACGCGCATGGAGTCGAGGTTGTCCCGCGAGATGGGCGCGCCTGGCAGATGCTCAAGCAACGCGGCCTGCATACGGCCCAAGCCTTCGGGAAGTGGCACGATCCAGCGCGGGTGGCCGCTGGCACGTCCGGCAAAGCGCATCAGCTCCGCCAGGGTGTAGACGCGCGGCCCGACCAGCGGATAAGCATGCCGGATCGTCGCGGGCTTCTTGAGCGCATTGATGAACGCGGCGGCCACGTCATCCACGTATACAGGCTGGAAGCGCGCGTCGGCACAAGCCAGCGGCACAAACGGCGCCATGCGCTGCATGCTCGCGAACAGATTCAGGAAATGATCTCGCGGGCCGAACACCACCGACGGACGGAACACCGTCCAGTCAAGCTCGCTGTTCATGACCACGCGTTCGCCGTCGCCCTTGCTGCGCAGGTACATCGACGGGCCGGCGGGGTCGGCGCCCAGCGCGCTCATGTGCAGCAGCCGGTTCACGCCATGGCGTCGGCATGCGGCGACGATGCGGCGAGGCAGATCGACATGCACGCGCTGGAAATTCGGCCCGTACGGCATCTCGCGCGCATCCTGCAGCACCCCGACGAGGTTGATGACGGCACAGTGCTCGCCGCCGCGCTCGGTTAGCGCCAGAAACAGCGCGTCGAGGGCATCGTCGGCGTAGATGTCGGCGTCCATCACGTCCACACGCGGCAGCAGCGTGAGGTTGTGTGCGCGGGCAGACTCAGGATCGCGCGTGGGCACGATGATCCGGCCCTCGGGTAGGCCGGGCGCGGAAAACGTCTCCGTCACCAGCCGTGAGAGCAACTGCGAACCGATAAAACCGGTACCGCCAAAGACGAGCAGATTGGAGGGCTGCATAGAGGCATCTCCAAGACGGGAGGGGGGCAACACCACAATACATCCCGAAGGCGATCGCCCCCAAGATATGTCGATGCGGCGTGCTGCGACCCACACTTCTGTGCGCCAGCCAGCGCACACACCCGAGAAAAAACGCCCGCGTTGCGGCGGGCGTTTGATGTGACGGCGGGATGACGATCGGGGCGCTTATGGCAGGTCGTCGGGCGTCACGGATTCGGGCGCCACCTTGCCAAGGCGATCCTTCAGCGACTGCGGGCGGCCCGTCAGCAACGCGCCGTAGTACGTCGCGTTCGACAGCACGTTTTTCACATACGTGCGGGTCTCGTTGAATGGAATCGTCTCGGCGAAGATCGCGCCCTCCACCGGCCGCGCGAGCGTCGAGCGCCAGCGCTTCGGACGGCCGGGGCCCGCGTTGTAGCCGGCGGTAGCCAGGGTGATCGAACTGTCCAGGTTGGTCAGGATCATCGACAGGTAGGCCGTACCCAGCAGCACGTTGGTATCGATGTCGCTCATCTGCGAAACGCGGAACCCCGGCAGGCCGATCTTCTTGGCAATGTGCTTGGCGGTTTCCGGCATCACCTGCATCAGGCCCGAGGCGCCCACCGACGACCGCGCATCCATGATGAAGCGCGACTCCTGGCGGATCAGGCCGTAGGCCCAGGCAATGTCCAAGCCCACGGCATCGGCGTTGCGCTGCACCACGCTGAGGTACGGCGTCGGGAAGCGCAGCGAGAAGTCGTGCTCGGTCTTGGTCTTGTCCGCCGAGTTGACGGTGCGATCGAGCAAGCCCAGCTTGCGGCCATATTCGGCTGCGGCGAGCAACTCGCGGTCGCTCATGTTGCGCAGCTCCCAGTTCCACTCACGGTTGCCCTCGAAGCGCAGATTCAGGTCGTACAGCTTCTTGGCCCGCCCAAAGCCCGGGTGGTTGCGGCCCATCACGTCGATCTCGGCGTCGGTCACGGTCGTGCGCGGCGGCACGGTGATGCGCTGGCCGAGTTCTTCCTGCGCCAGCTGGCCATAGAAATTGAACTGGCCTGCGATCGCCTGGAACTGCTGGCGGGCCTCATCGTTGCGGTTGTCGGCCTTGAGTGCACGGCCGTACCAATACGTCCAGGCGGGATCACGATCGCGCAGGCTGGGGCGCATTTTTTCAATGGCCTGGCGCACCATCTTCCAGTCACCCGCGCGCAGGGCGGTGCGCACACGCCACTCCTGCGAATCGTCCGACAGGTAAGCATCGCCGCCGAGCGTCATCTGGCGGCGGTAGGCATCCAGCGCATCGGGTGTCTGCTTCTTGGCGGCGTACTGGCCGATCACGCCCCAGCCCGCGCCTTGCTCTTCACGCGACAGGCCGCCGCTTTGCGCCAGCAGATACGCCGTCGCCTGGGACGGATCATTGCGCGCCATGCGCGTCACGTTGGCCAGCGTGTCGTTGTCTACGCGATCGCCCTCCGGCAGCACCGCCGCAATGCGCGATGCCTGCGTGACGAGGTTCTGCTCCAGCGACAGCCGCGCCGCAAAGGCCACATCCGCACGGGTGAACTGCTTGGACTGCGCCAGATAGCCGATCAGGTCGACACAGCCTTCGCCATAGCCTTTGGGATCCGACAGCGTGCTGCGCGCATCGGCGGCCACGTTCTGACCCTTCATGGCGCGCGAGAGCAGCGCATAGCACTCGACCTGCGTGTCGTCCTTCAGCACGAAATTGGGGTACTCGGCATCGAAGGTCGCCCAGTCGCGCTTCTTGCCGAGCACGAGCAGCCAATCGTTGCGCAGCCGGTCGGCAATCGCCTCGCCCTTGTAGCGCTGCAGGAACGAACGGATTTCGTCTTCCGGCGCATCGGTGCGGGCATAGCCGCTGGCATCGAACAATTGCGGCTTGATGCGGAAATACTGCACGTACGACTGGATCGGGTAATCGGAGAGGCTGTCGGCCAGCTCCCAGCTGCGCGACACATCGTTGCGACGCGCAGCGTTGCGCAACTCGACAAACGCATCGTCCGGATTGGCCGGAATGCCTTGCGGCGCCTGGCGCTTGGCGGCCATCGCCAGCGGCGTCGGGCCGACCACGCTCATGCCGACCATGCCTGCAAAAGCCAGCGCTACCGCGCGATATACTGCCTTGGCCTTCAATGTCATCTCCTGCCCCATCCAATCACTGTTAGGTCTGCCGAATTATCCCATGTCAGCCTTAGCGCCAATTCACGATCCGACTGCGCGGCCCGATCTTGGCACTGCGATGCTCGCCGTACACGTGTACGACTGCGCTTCTCGCACCAACCTCGGGCCGCTCGCTACGGATCGTGAACCGGCGAGAGGCCACATCCAATGAGTACGCACGATCCGGCCAATCCCACCACGCCAATCGAATCGCGCCGCACGCTGCGCACCATGTTGCTCGATGCACGCGCTGCGCTGCCAGACCGTGTCGCACACAATGCCGCGCTGGCGCATCACCTGGCTGGGTTGCTAAACGCACTGCCCATCAAACGCCTGGCCGCCTACTGGCCAACGCAGGGAGAGTTCGATGCGTTGACTGTGCTGGGCCACTGGTTGGCGGCTGACGCTACGCGCCATGCACTGCTGCCTGTGGTGACTGACAAGTTTTCTCCCCTGCAGTTTCGGCGATGGACGCCCGATTGTGAAATGATCCCGGGCGCTTACAACATTCCCATCCCCCGCTCGGGCGAGATGGAAACGCCCGATGCCTTGCTGATTCCGTGCGTGGGCTTTGATTGGCAACGCTATCGCATCGGCTACGGCGGCGGCTTCTACGACCGCACGCTGGCTGCGCTGCATGCCGCCGGGCATCGCCCGCGCACGATTGGCGTGGCATATGAAGTGAACCGCGTGGAATCCATCGCACCGCAACCGCACGACATCGCGCTGGACTGCATCGTCACCGAGCGCGGCACGTTTTAACCCCGCACAGGAAGCCCATGCCCCACACGCTGAAAACCGTTGCCGACCTGGAAGCCGTGTATGGCGCTCCGAACCCACGCTCGCTGCTCAAGGAGATCGACCACCTGAACGCCGACTACCGCGCGTTCGTAGAGGCGTCGCCGTTCATCGTGCTGTCGTCGGTGGGCGCGCAAGGCACGGATGCTTCGCCGAAGGGCGATGCGCCGGGCTTCGTGCGCATCCTCAACGAACGCCTGCTGGCGATTCCCGATCGGCCCGGCAACAACCGCATCGACAACCTGCGCAACATCGTCGAAGACGGGCGCGTGTCGGTGCTCTTTATCGTGCCGGGCGTGGGTGAAACGTTGCGCGTCAATGGCACGGCCACTATTTCGGCTGACCCGGAATTGCTTGCATTATTTGTCGTGCAGGGCAAGCTGCCGCGCAGCGTAATCCTCGTGCAGGTGCAGACGGTGTATTTCCACTGTTCGAAGGCGCTGGTGCGCTCAAAGCTTTGGGAGCGCGGCGCGCGCGACACCAAGCTCGCCGTGCCCACCGCAGGCAAGATCCTGCAGCACATCAGCGGTGGCGCATTTGATGGCGACGCCTACGATCGGGAATTGCCCGAGCGCCTGAAGACAACGCTGTACTGAGCGTTCAGCGCTTGGCTGTCTTTTTTGCGGCAACCTTTTTGGCAGGCACTTTCTTGACTGCGACCTTTTTGGCCGCCGTTGTCTTTGTGATCTTCTGGGCCTTGGCAGTCTTTGCTGCGGCGCGCTTCGGCTTCGCCGCCTTCGCATTCGCGTCACGCAACGCGGCTTCAATCGCCAGCCGTGCCCAGTCGCGCAACGGCTGCCCGCCGTCGAGCGCCTCTGCCGGCGTGCTCAGATAGCCGGTCATGCTGATGGTGCGGCCGTTGCGCTCGTAACTGAACGGCGTGCATTTTTCAGCGAGAAAACGTTCGCGCGTGAGGTCGTCCACGCGCAGGTAAGACGTGCCGCGCAGCACCAGCGCAAAGACGATGTCGTCGTAATACAGCGCCGCACCGCTGAACATCCGGCGCGCGCGGATCTCGCCGATTTGCGCGGCGAGCGGCCGGAGTTCGTCAAGCAACCAGGCGATCAGCGGATCGGGTGCGGCTGCCATGACGATCTCCTTTGCTTTGCTGCTTTCTGCTTACAGGCCCAGACGCTGCCAGATGGCGCGCGTGGAACCGGCGGCGTTGAGCGTGTAGAAGTGCAGGCCCGGCGCGCCGCCTTGCAGCAGGCGGTCGCACATGGCCGTCACCACGTCCAGGCCGAAGGCGCGGATCGATTCACGGTCGTCGCCGAAGCCCTCGAGGCGCTTGGCGATCCAGCGCGGCACTTCCGCGCCGCACATCTCGGAAAAACGCATGAGCTGCGACGAGTTCGTGATCGGCATGATGCCGGGCACGATGGGCACCTCCACGCCGAGCTTGCGTGCGTCGTCCACGAACTGGAAGTACGCGTCCGCGTTGAAAAAGTACTGCGTGATGGCGGAGTCGGCACCGGCCTTCACCTTGCGGGCGAAGTTCTCCAGATCGTGCCGCGCCGAGCGCGACTGCGGGTGGTATTCCGGATAGGCCGCCACTTCGATGTGGAATGCCTCGCCGGTTTCCTGGCGGATGAATTCGACCAGCTCGTTGGCGAAGCGGAATTCACCGATCTCGCCCATGCCCGAGGGCATGTCACCGCGCAGCGCAACGATGCGGCGGATGCCGTGCTCGCGATACGTGTTGAGGATGCCGCGAATGCTCTCGCGTGACGAGCCGACACACGACAGGTGCGGCGCCGCTTCGATGCCTTCGCGCTGGATTTCCACCACGGCGTCGAGCGTGCCCTGCTGCGTGGTGCCACCCGCACCGAACGTCACGGAGATGAAGCGGGGCTTGAGCGGCGAAAGCTGCGCGCGTGTGTTGCGCAGCTTCTCGGCGCCTTCCGCCGTCTTGGGCGGGAAGAATTCGAAACTGAATTGACGATCTTGCATGACAGAAACCTTAAGCCTCGCGCAGCAGCAGGCTCGAGAGCAGCCACGAGATCACGCTGTACAGGATGGAGCCCAGCAGCGCCGCGCCAAAGCTTGCCACCTGGAAGCCTGCCAGCAGGTTGCCGACAAACAGGAACAGCAGCGCGTTGATGATGAAGATGAACAGCCCAAGCGTGAGCAGCGTCACCGGCAATGTGAGGATCACCAGGATCGGGCGGATCAGCGTGTTGACCAGACCCAGCACGAGCGCCGCGATCAGCGCGGAGCCGAAGCCGTTGACATGGATGCCTTTGAGCAGATAGGCGACAAGAAGCAACGCCAGCGCGTTGATGACCCAGACAGCGAGCAGTCTCATGGAGGAGTCCTCGGTTGGAGAGCCGGCGGCTGGGAATGCCGCCGGCAGGTACGGCTTAGTAGCGGTAGTGGTCAGCCTTGTACGGGCCTTCCTTGCTCACGCCAATGTATGCGGCTTGCTGGTCGGTCAGTTCGGTCAGTTGCGCATTCAGCTTCTTGAGCTGCAGGCGCGCGACCTTCTCGTCCAGATGCTTGGGCAACGTGTAGACGCCCACCGGATACTTGTTCGAGCCCTTCTGCGCTTCCGTCCACAGCTCGATCTGCGCGATGGTCTGGTTGGCGAACGAGCTGCTCATCACGTACGACGGGTGGCCCGTGGCGCAGCCCAGGTTCACCAGGCGGCCCTTG
>Ga0302348_1000113_pt1 | contig 82100 bp, 82 predicted proteins | sample PhySR1_FD_202177 | JGI IMG/M metagenome (GOLD analysis project Ga0302348, IMG submission 202177) | Leaf surface microbial communities from sunflower plants in UC Gill Tract Community Farm, Albany, California, United States - DLSL S.R1... | ecosystem: Host-associated > Plants > Phyllosphere >...
GCGAGGCGCAGTTGCCGGGTGGCCGTGGGCGGTTGGCGAAGCTTTCGCCGTTTACCTGGGCGGCTGTGCTGCGGGTGCTGTGGTTGTGCGGCTATTCGGCTGGGGTTGAGTCGGCCAAGGCAGCCGGGGCGCGGGCGGATGACGGGGCTCGGCGGTTGCAGTCGATCGCTGAGGGTGGGCCGGTGTTGTTGGTTGGGCACGGGATCATGAATCGGTTGATTGGCAAGCGGTTACGGGCTGCAGGCTGGGTGCCACAGGCGTCCGGTAATAGCGGGCATTGGAGTGCTGTGGTGTATCGGCGCGGCTGAGTGGTTTGCAAAGCCGCAAAGGGCCCCGCTATCCCGCTCGGTGACCTACTGGCCCTACCACCACAAACACCGATAAGCCCACAGCAACATTGAGCTACTCCCAAGCCAACCGGCGCCTACCCTCGCGGTAAAACACACCATACCCACCCACCAACATCACTTCACAAATCCCTGAACTAATTATTTCACCCCGCAGATTCTTCCCCCCTCCAACCCTGCGCAAACTCCCCCCACCATAATCACAATAACCGTGAGGCCACCGCAGTGGATCAGACCCTCCAGGTAAGCCAGGCCGCCGCCGAGCTGGTAGCCGCCTTTGCCAGCAACGACACCCAGCGCTACTTCGCCTGCTTCAGCGAAGACGCCAGTTTCGTCTTCCACACCCTCCCCCAGCCGCTGCTCTCGCGTCAGCAATACCAAACCCTCTGGCAGCAGTGGCAGGCCGATGGCTTCAAAGTGCTCGATTGCCAATCGAGCAACGCCAGCATCACCCTTCAGGGCGAATTGGCAATCTTCATCCACGATGTCGACACGCGCATCAGCCTGAACGGTGAAGAGCAACAACTGGCCGAGCGCGAGACCATCCTGTTCCGCCGCCACGACAGCCGCTGGCTGGCGTGCCATGAGCATCTCTCGGTCGTTTCGCCAGCCTGACCCAGCAGCACACCTTGCGGCCCTGCCGCTTCTGCCAACGCACCCACAAAAGCGTCCGCGCCTTGCGCCGACCAACAACAACCGCGCTGGAGCATCAACATGAGCCACTCGACCGGTATCGAGAGCAATGGCGTCGAGCAAATCCCCGACGAGCAACGCCATGCCACCCCGCTGGACCTGTTTCGCCTGATCTTCGGCGGTGCCAATACCTTTGCCACTGCCGTGCTCGGCAGCTTCCCGGTGCTGTTCGGCCTGTCGTTCCAGGCCGGCGTCTGGGCGATTCTGCTGGGCGTTGGCATCGGCGCCGTGATCCTTGCGCCCATGGGCCTGTTCGGAGCACTCAATGGCACCAACAACGCTGTATCGTCCGGTGCACACTTTGGCGTACACGGGCGCATTGTCGGCTCATTTCTATCATTGCTGACCGCCGTCGCGTTCTTTTCCCTGTCGGTGTGGAGCTCCGGCGATGCCTTGGTCGGCGGCGCCAAAAGGCTGATCGGGCTGCCGGAAACCGACCTGACTCTGGGCTTGGCCTATGGCCTGTTCGCGGTGCTGGTGCTGGTGGTGTGCATCTACGGTTTTCGCTTCATGCTGTGGGTCAACAAGATCGCCGTGTGGGCCTCGAGCCTGCTGTTTCTGCTGGGCATCTTCGCCTTCGCCGGGCCCTTCGACGCGGGCTACGCGGGTAGCGTCAATGTCGGCCAGGCGGGCTTCTGGGCGGCGTTTGTCGGCGCGGCGATCCTGGCCATGAGCAACCCGGTGTCGTTCGGTGCGTTTCTCGGCGACTGGTCACGCTACATCCCGCGCGAAACGCCAAAAGCGCGGATCATGCTGGCCGTGACTGGCGCCCAGGCCGCCACCTTGATCCCGTTTCTGTTCGGCCTGTGCACGGCCACACTGGTCGCCAGCCAGGCGCCTGACTACATCGCTGCCAACAACTATGTCGGCGGCCTGCTGGCGATTTCGCCGAGCTGGTTCTTCTTGCCGGTGTGCCTGATTGCGGTAATCGGCGGCATGTCGACCGGTACCACCGCGCTGTATGGCACCGGGCTGGACATGTCCAGCGTGTTCCCGCGGCTGCTCAGCCGCGCCGCAGCCACCTTGCTGATTGGCGTGGCAGCAATCGGCTTTATCTTCCTTGGCCGCTTTACCTTCAACCTGGTGCAGAGCGTGTCGACCTTCGCCGTGCTGATCATCACCTGCACCAGCCCGTGGATGGTGATCATGATTCTTGGCCTGATCACCCGCCGTGGCTTCTACCATGCCGACGACCTGCAAGTGTTCACCCGCGGCCAGCGCGGCGGCCACTACTGGTTTGTGCATGGCTGGAACTGGCGCGGCATGGGCGCCTGGCTGCCCAGCGCAGCGCTGGGCCTGTGCTTCGTCAATCTGCCGGGGCAATTTGTCGGCCCGCTGGGTGAACTGGCCGGCGGCATCGACGTGAGCCTACCGGTAACTCTCGGCATCGCCGCCCTGCTCTACCTGAGCCTACTCAGACTGTTCCCCGAACCCGCGGGCGTGTATGGGCCGAACGGCCCACGCTGGGTGCGCTGCAAAAACAGCGCGCCGCAACCGGTAACTTCTGCCGCCGAAATGGCCTGACTGGAATCTGCCCATGAACACGTTCAACTACATCGATGGCTGCTGGGTCGAAGGCCAAGGCACTGACTGCATCACCGTCCACGACCCCGCGCTAGGCGTGCCATTCGCCGAGCTGATGGCCGCCAGCACGGCCCAGGTTGACCTGGCGGTTACCGCCGCGCGACAGGCGCTGCCGGCCTGGAAAGCCACCCCGGCAAGTGAGCGCGCCCGGCTATTGCACGGCTTCGCCGAGCAGCTGCGTGCGCGCCGTGAAGCGTTGGTCGCCCTGCAGATGCGCAACAACGGCAAGCCCCGCCACGAGGCTGAAGTCGACCTCGATGACGCCGTTGCGACTTTCACCTACTACGCAGCGCTGGCCGAGCAATCGCCGGCGAGCAACCGCGAAGTACCCTTGGCAGTGCCAGGCTTCACCTCGCGTACGCGGCTGGAGCCGATCGGTGTGGTTGGCTTGATCGTGCCGTGGAACTTCCCGCTGGTCACCAGCGCCTGGAAGCTCGCCCCGGCCCTGGCCGCAGGCTGCACGGTGGTGCTCAAGCCCTCGGAAGTCACGCCTCTGGTGGAGCTGGCCTACGGCGAAATCGCCAGTCAGATCGGCCTGCCCGCAGGCGTGCTGAACATCGTCAATGGCAAGGCCGAGACTGGTGCTGCACTGAGCGGCCATCCCGGCCTGGACAAGCTGTCATTCACCGGCAGCAATGGCGTTGGCAGCCAGGTCATGCGTGCCTCGGCGGCGCACTGCCGGCCGCTGACACTGGAGCTGGGCGGCAAGTCGGCAATCATCGTGTTCGACGACTGCGACGTGCAGCAGGCGGTTGACTGGATCATCGCCGGCATCACCTGGAACGCCGGCCAGATGTGCTCGGCTACCTCACGTCTGTTGGTGCAGGATGGCATCGCCGACGCGCTGCTCAGCCAGTTGCAGAGCGCCCTGACGCAACTGCGGGTGGGTAATCCATCACGCGAAGAGGTCGACATGGGCCCGCTGACCAGCCAGGCGCAGTGGCTGAAGGTGGCGGGTTACTTTGCCAGTGCCCGCGATGCAGGTTTGCGCTGTATGGCCGGCGGCAAGGCAGTGGACCGTGATGGCTGGTTTGTCAGCCCGACGCTATATGCCGATGTGCCGGAGAGCAGTCGCCTGTGGCAGGAAGAGATTTTCGGCCCGGTACTCTGCGCGCGGCGTTTCAGCACCGAACAGCAGGCAATCGAGCATGCCAATGACAGCCGCTTCGGCTTGGTGGCGACGGTATGCTCCACCGACCTGCAGCGCGCCGAACGGGTCGCCGACAGCCTTGAGGTCGGCCATGTCTGGATCAACTCGGTGCAAGCGGTGTTCGTCGAAACGTCCTGGGGCGGTACCAAGGCCAGCGGCATTGGCCGCGAGCTGGGGCCATGGGGGTTGTCGGCCTATCAGGCAGTCAAGCATGTAACCCGCTGCCTGGGCTAGCCGACGCGCCCCTTGGCCAGCAAGGGGCGCACCGCTACCGCGATCAGGCGGGTTCGTCGGCGGGCTTGGGCGCTTCCTGCACCAGCACCATGCTCTGCGGCGAAGACAGCGCAATATCGGCATCGCGCAACCGGCCGAGCACGGTGAACAGCAGGTCGCTGCGGGTGCCGGAGACCTGCCGCGGGCTGGCCACATAGCCGCTGACGCTCAGGGTCATGCCACTGGCGGTAAGGTCCTTGAACGTCACCGAGGGTGCCGGCGCATCCAGAATCGCCTCGTGCTCGTGGTACGCCGCCATCAGCAGGTCGCGCACCTGATCAGGGTCGGTTTCCAGCGGCAGGGTCAGGGTGATACCCACCACACCCAGCGCGTTGCCCATGGTCACGTTGCGCACGTTCTGCGAGATGAACTGCGAATTCGGCACGATCACCGTCGAACGGTCGGACATCTGGATCTCGGTGGCGCGCACGTTGATCCGGCGGATATCGCCTTCGACGCCAGCCAGGCTGACCCAGTCGCCGACCTTGACCGGGCGCTCGGTGAGCAGGATCAGGCCGGAGATGAAGTTCTGCACGATCTGCTGCAGACCGAAACCGATACCCACCGACAACGCACTGACCACCCAGGTCAGGCTGGTCAGGTTGATACGCAGGGTCGTCATCACCAGCATCGCCAGGAACAGGAAGCCCAGATAGCCGACCAGGGTCACCAGCGAGGCACGCATGCCGGCGTCCATATCGGTCTCGGGCAGCAGACGCTCGCTCAGCCAGCGCTTGACCACACGAATGGCAAACAGCCCGCCGAGGAACATCGCCACAGCGATGAAAATATCCTGCGGCACGATGTTCAGGTTGCCGAGCACCTTGCCGCCGCTACCATCCCAATCAGCCAGACTCATCAGCAGCTCGCTAGGGCTGGTGCCGGACGGCATCAGCGCCAGCAGCGCGGCGAGGAACAGCAACAGGGTGCGACCGATGCCAGCCAGAACAGTGCTGGCCTGGGCCTGATGACGCGGCTTCAAGCCGAGCGTCGAAGCCAACGCCAGGCCACCAGGCTGGCGTGGCGAGAGCAGGGTTTCGCAGAGATCGCCGAATACCGTCACCAGCAGGTAGGCGCAGGTGACGACCACGCTGATCCAGAGCATTTTCGCCGCGAGGAAGTACGCCAGGGTCAGGTAGCCCGCCAGCAATGCCAGCAGGATCAGCAACACCCAGACCACGATCACGAACGGGATCAACCCGGCGAGACCGCTTGGTCGCTCGATCTGGTGCTTGCGTCGGGTGCGGCGGTAGCGCACCAGGGCGGCGAAGAACACCAGCGACACCACCAGTGCGGTCAGGCCATTGGTGGCGACGGTCAGCGCCAGGCTGGTGCCAATCACACTGTTGATCCGCTCCTGAGTCAACAGCACCATCAGCGCTACGGCCAGCACCTTGGGGAACCAGCCCAGCGCGCTGGCCACTTCGTCGGGGATCGGCGGCAGCCGCCACGATGGCCGCTGCAGCATCAGCATGGCCCTGCCCAGGCCGGTGATGAAGGCACTGAACACCACCAGCGTCAGCACGTGGTTGATCAGGCTGGCGATATCGGCGCCCAGCTCGGCGCTGGTCTCCAGCCCCCAGCGCACCAGCGACACCGAACCGGCGATGGTCGCCAGCGTGGCCAGGCTGACGCCCAGCGCCAGGGCGCTGCGGCGCAGGCGGCCTTCAGGCAGCCAACGGACCATCGCATCGGCCAGCAGACGCTCGACCAGCAAACGCGCCAATGTCCATACCAGCAGCGCGGCGACCAGGCTGGCGATGAACAGCCAGCGGTGTTCAGGGCTGAGCGCGCTGGCCAGGGCATCACTGGCCTCGGTCTTCAAGGCCTGCAAGCGGGCGACGTCATCGTCGGTCGGGCGAATCATGCTCGACCAGAACGCCGGGCTCAGCGGGCTGGCGGCGCGGCTGGTGACCTGCGAGTTGAACTGGCTGCGGCGCAGGTTGACGATCTGGGTCGACAAGTCACGCGCTGACTGGGTCAGCTGGGTGGCGTTCTTCTGCTCGGCCAGTAGCTTCTTCTTGTCACTGGTGAGCTGCTGACGCTGGCGGGTGATGCTTTCGCCCTCATCGGGCAGCACATCGCCAAGCACCTTGAGCTGATCATCCAGGCGGCTGATGTCGGTGGTGCGTACGGTGGTCAGCGCATCGGCCTGGCGCTGCACCTGCATGGCCGCCTGACGCAGCTGCGACAGCTGGTCGTCGTTGGCATTGCTGGTGACCCCCTGGCGGATCTGGTCGAGCCGATCGGTCAACTGCTCCAGGCTGGCGCTTTCCTCCAGCGCCGGCATCTCACCGGCCAGCAGTTGCGATACCGGCGTAGCGCCTGCCGACCAGGCCGGAGTCGCCACCCACATAAGCAGGGCCAATAACCCCACACACAAACGGTCAAGGCTTACACGCCTCATCGAAATCACCTATAGACAGACTCTGCTGGCGGCGAATTCTACGCCGCTTGCCGGCTTAGGGAAGTGCCGTTTCTCGCTCCAGCAACTGCCGTTTACGCTCAACTCCCCAGCGGTAGCCGCTCAGATCACCGTCACGGCGAACGACCCGATGACAGGGGATGGCCACGGCGATGCGGTTGGCTGCACAAGCGAGTGCTACCGCCCGCACGGCTTTTGGCGCACCGATGCGCTCGGCGATGTCGGTATAGCTGACGCGCTGGCCTGCCGGGACTTCACGCAAGGCCTGCCAGACCCGCTCCTGAAACGCCGTGCCCTGCACATCCAGCGGCAGGTTAAGGCCCAGTGCGGGTTGTTCAACAAAGCCCACTACCTGCGCGATCAACTGCTCGAAGCGGCTGTCTGCACCGATCAGTTCGGCGTTGGCGAACTGATCCTGCAGGTCATTGAGCAACTGCGCAGGGTCATCACCAAGAAATATCGCGCAGACCCCACGCGCACTCTGTGCCACCAGTATCGCGCCCAGCGCGCACTGCCCAACGGCAAAGTAGATGGTCGCGCCGGCACCACGTGCGCGGTACTGCTTGGGCAACATGCCCAGGCGTTGGCCGGCGCCTTCGTAGAAGCGGCTGTTGGAGTTGTAGCCGGCATCGAACAGCGCTTCGGTCACGGTCGCTGCCTCGCCTTGCAAGCGCTCGCGCAGGCGCTGCGCGCGAAATGCCGAGGCATAGGCCTTGGGGGTAAGGCCGGTCTCGGCCTTGAACAGGCGGTGCAGATGAAACCGGCTGACCGCGAGCTCGGCCGCCAGTTGGTCAAGGCTGGGCAGGCTCTCACTGGTTTCGATCAGGCGGCAGGCGCGCGCAATCAATGCGGTACGCCGGGCGCTGGTAGTGTCGACAGGCTGCATGTCGCAGTCTCCTGGCTGGGATGGGCAAAGCGTGGCAGAGCCTCTGCCAGCGTTCACTCCGATTCTTGCGCTTGTTCCACTGGCAAATGGTCAGCTTACCGCACGCCACAGATACCACGCCGCAGCCGTCCGATAGGGGCTCAAGGGTAGTGCCAACGCGCGCATCTGCGCAGGCGTCGGCGCCTTGCCCAGAGCCTTGATGCGCCGATAACCCTCGCGCACACCAAAATCATCGACCGGAAGGATATCCGAGCGCTCCAGGCAGTAGATCAGCAGCATCTCTACCGTCCAGCGGCCGACCCCACGCAACGTCACCAGCCGCTCGATCAATTCGTCATCGGCCATATCCAGCGCCTCGGCCCGGCTTGGCACCAGGCCGTCGAGGCGGGCCTGGGCGATGCCCTGCACAGTGGCAAACTTGTTCGCCGAAAAACCACACCCGCGCAGCGCCAACGGAGTGGTCGCCAGCAACTGCTGAGGGCTGGGAAACGCCGCCTGCGGGTATAACGCGAGCATCCGCTGCAAGATCGCCTCGGCTGCGCGCGCGTGCAACTGCTGGTAGGCAATCGCCCGCACCAACGCCTCATAGGGCTCACGCCCGGGCGTAGCGCGATGCAGGCAAGGGCCTATAGTCGCAACATGGCGGGCCCAGTCAGCATCAATGCTGGCCAGATGAGCGCTGGCCTGCTGCAGCCCCGCCGCGCTGAGGTCGGACACAATCATTGGCAAAACCTGTGTTGAGCCTGATCGCCCATCTTAGCCCAGGCCTTTACCTGAACCCTACTTCACCCATAGAATTGAGAACCATTAACAAACGCATATAACTCTATTTCAGGGCCATTGATCCGATGCAGATGAACGACACGCTCAAGCCGTCCGAGGTCGATCTGCTCTATCAAACCCACCATGCCTGGCTGCGTGGCTGGCTGCGGACTAGAGTCGGCTGCATGGAAAACGCTGCCGACCTGGCCCAGGACACCTTCGTTCGCCTGTTGCGGGCACGCCAGGTATCACCGCTGAAGGAACCACGCGCTTATCTGAGCAGCATCGCTCGTGGCCTGATGATCGATCAGTTTCGCCGCCGTGCGCTGGAGCGGGCCTATCAGGACAGCCTGGCCTGCCTGCCCGAGGGCGAAGCGCCCAGCGAAGAGTACCGGCTGATCATTCTCGATACCCTCGAACGCCTGGATCGCGCCCTGCAGCAACTCAAGCCGCGGGTGCGCCAGGCGTTTTTGCTGGCACAGCTGGATGGCCTGAGCATTACCCAAATCGCCCTGCGCCTGGAGGCTTCCCGCGCCACCATCGAACGCGACCTGGCCAAGGCACTTGGCGTCTGCTACCGGTTGCGCTATGCCGACCTCTGAGCGCACGCCGGCGCAGGCCCAGGTCGATCAGGCCATCGACTGGCTGGTCAAGCTGCGTTTCGACGAGCCAAGTGCACGCACCCAGCGCCAGTTCCAGCAATGGCTTGGCAGCCATCCGCATAATGCCCTGGCCTGGCAACGGGTCAGCGAGCTGAGCGAAGAGCTGGCCGGCCTGCCCAGTGATTTGAGCCGGCGTACCCTCGATGGCAGCCGTCGGCAGCGCATCAGCCGCCGCGATCAGCTCAAGCTGATGGCCGTGCTGGCGGTTGGCGGCAGCCTCGGCTGGGCCGCGCGTGAACCCCTCGGTCTGCAGGCACTGCTCGCCAACAGCAGTACCGGCACCGGCGAGCAACGCCAGGTGCAAGGCAGCGACGGCAGCACAATCCAGCTCAACACCGCCAGCGCCATCGACCTGCGCTACAGCAGCGATCAGCGCCGGTTGAGCCTGCTGCGTGGCGAGCTGACCCTGGACAGCAATGGCGCCGATAACCGGCCTTTCATCGTCAGTACCCGGGTGGGTCAGCTGAGCACGCAGAACGGGCAATTGTTGTTGCGCGAAAACGACGCCGGCTTGTTGCTGGCGGTGCGTCGTGGCTCAGTCACTATTGACTCGCAGAGCAACCCGTTGCGACAGGTGCAGGCGGGCCAGATCGTGCAATTGTCGATGTCTGGCGCCGCGTCAGCGGTGCAACTGCATGGCGATCCCTGGGCCTGGACCGACGGCGTGCTCAGCGTGCAGCAGATGCCCCTTGGCGAGTTCATCAGCGAGCTGTCGCGCTACCGGCCAGGGCTGTTGCGCTGTGCAGATGAGGTTGCTCGGTTGAGGGTGTCGGGTACCTACCAATTGGCCGATACCGAACAAATTCTGTTGCTCCTGGCGCGCACCCTGCCGGTGCGGATCGACTACCGCACACGCTACTGGGTCAGCATCGGTGCGGCCTGAAAAAAAACTGAAAATAAATGAGGTGGAATCTCATTCTCGCTCGGCCTGAAGGAACAAAGCCCGAAAAGTGGACTTGATCATCTTCAGGAGCGCTGCATGATTCACCGCCGTCCCCACCGCCCCGATCGCCTGCGGCATGCCGTCCAGGCCGCCCTGCTCGGCCTCGGCCTGAGCGCCGCCGCTCTGCCCGTGCTGGTCCAGGCCGCCCCCGTCAGTCAGAACCAGCAACGTGACTGGGACATCGCCGCCGGCCCGCTGGCCAGCGCACTGGACCAGTTGGCCCGGCAAGGCGGCCTGAGTCTGTCGTTCGACGCCAACAGCCTGCAAGGCAAGACCACCCGAGGCGTGCAAGGCCGCTATGACAGTGCCCAGGCCTTGTCGATCGTACTGCAGGGCAGTGACGTGCAGGTCCAGCAGGAGAGCCCCAGTAGCTTCCTGCTGATCCCGGCAATCGACGCCGGCGGCGCGCTGGAGCTGGGCGCGACCAGCATCTCCAGCGACCGCCTGGGCGAGACCACCGAGCATTCCGGCTCCTACACCACCGGCGCGGTGACCATCGGCAAAACCGCCCAGAGCATCCGCCGCACCCCGCAATCGGTCACCGTGGTCACTCGCCAGCGGATTGATGACCAGAACATCACCAACCTGACCAACCTGCTCGAGCAGACCCCGGGTGTGGTGGTCAACATGACCGACAGCGAGCGCGTGCAGTACTACTCCCGCGGTTACGCGATCGACGCCATTCAGTACGACGGCGCCACCGTGGTGCAAGGCAGCGGCGGTGGCTCGTTCATCCAAAGCGACTCGGCGATCATCGACCGCGCCGAGATCCTGCGCGGCGCCACCGGCATGCTGCGCGGTGCCGGCAACCCGTCCGGTACGGTCAACCTGGTGCGCAAGCGCCCTACTGCCGAGTTTCAGGGTGAAGGCAGCGTGACCCTGGGCAGCTGGGATGCCCAGCGCTATGTGGCCGATGTGTCCGGCCCGCTGACCGAAACCGGCAACGTACGTGGGCGGATGATTGCCGTGCACGACGACAAGGATCACTTCCAGAACTCGCGCATGGAGCGCAAAGAGGTGCTGTACGGCGTACTCGCCTTCGACCTCAGCGACAGCACCACGCTGACCACCGGCCTGGAATGGACCAAGCTCGACGCTACCGGCGCCTGGGGCAACCTGCCCGCCGACTTCGACGGCAAGCCGCTGCCGTTTGGCCGCAGCACCTACCTGGGGTCGGACTGGAACCGCTGGGACCGCAGCAATCTGCAGACTTTCGCCGAGCTGGAGCACCGCTTCGACAACGACTGGAAGCTCAAGCTGATGGCTCAGCGTACGCACTTTGAGCTTGACGACCACGGCTTCAAGCAGACCTTCTTCAGCCGGCCCACTGGCACCAGCAATCCCTACCTGATGAATTACCAGGTAACCGAAGGAGATGGCGGCGAGAGCATCCAGAACAACCTCAGCGCCACCCTCAACGGCCCGTTCGAGCTGCTCGGTCGCCCCCATGAATTGATGCTCGGCGTCGAACGCATCCGCAACGACTCCTACGCTTCGGCCACCAACTACGTCGCCTCCGGGCAGTTCGATCTGCGCGACTGGGACCCGAAGACCAGCCTGCCGGAGCCGGATATCACCATCTTCGCGCACCCGGTGCGCACCCGTACCACCCAGCAGGCGGCCTATGCCACCTGGCGCATTTCGCTGGCCGAGCCGCTGACGGCGATCATCGGTGCGCGCAACAACTGGTACGACTACGAGCAGGAAAACAACGTAAAATCCAACGGCAAGTTCGCCGTCGACAACAAGATCGTGCCGTATGCCGCGCTGATCTATGACATCAACGACAACTTCAGTACCTACGCCAGCTACACCGAGATCTTCAACCCGCAGACCGCCACCGGGGTCAGCGGCGCGGTGCTCGAGCCGACTACTGGTGAAGCCTACGAGACCGGGATCAAGGGTGAGTTCTACGAAGGGCGGTTGAATACCTCGCTGGCGTTCTTCCGCATCTATCAGGTCGGCAACGCCCTGGATGACATCAGCGGGCCTAACCCGTGCCTGCCCAACTACACCAGCGGCTACTGCAAGGTCGCTGCTGGCAAGAACCGCAGCCAGGGCTTCGAGCTGGAGATTTCCGGCGAGGTGCTGCCGGGCTGGAACGTTGGCGGCGGCTACACCTACAACACCACCGAGTACCTGAAGGACACCAGCAACAGCACCGGCAACCCGATCCGCACCACCGACCCCAAGCGCATGTTGCGCCTGTTCACCAGCTACCGCCTGCCGGGCGAGCTGGAGGCGTGGACCATTGGCGGCGGGGTGCAGGCGCAGAGCGATATCTACAACCGCAATGGCACTGCCGAAGCGTCGCAGGCGGGCTATGCGGTGTACAACGGCATGGTCAACTACCGCTTCAACCAGCAGTACTCGCTGCAGCTCAACGCCAACAACATCTTCGACAAGAAGTACTACCGCCAGGTCGCGCCGACGCCAACCGGCTATTACTGGGGTGATCCGCGCAACGTCTCGGTGACCCTGCGCGGCAGCTTCTGAGCCTTCGCCGAGCGCTTACTCGGCGGCTGCCTTGAGCTTGCCGGCGCGGCGGTACGACTGCCGGGCAAAGCACACGAACAGCCCTGCCATCAGTGCCAGCGCCATCGGCAGACCATGCGGTGCGGCGCCCATCGCGGCGCCGCTGAGCAGCGGCCCGATCAGGCTGCCGACGCCCCACAGCAGGCCGACGCTGGCGTTTGCCGTGACCAGGTCGCGGCCCCTGAAGCGCTGGCCGATCAGCACCAGCGCCAAGGTGTAGATGCCGCCAGCCACCGCGCCCAGCAGCACCAGCATCGGCCATAACAGCCAGCTCATCTGCAGCAACCACGGCAGGCCAATACCGATCAGCATTGCTACCACCCCGCACAGCAAATGCAGGCCGGTGCGCTCGACCCGATCCGCCAACCAGCCCAGCGGCAGCTGGAACAGCATGTCGCCGGCAAACACCACGGTCACCATCAGCGCCGCCACGGCCACGGCAAAGCCATGACTGGTGGCATACACCGGCAGCAACGACAGCACTACCGCATCGAAGAACGAGAAGAACAGCACCGCCACACACAGCGCCGGCGCGACCCGGAAGAAACCCGCCAGGGTAAAGCTCTTGTCGTCTTCTTCAGCGTGTTCGACGTGGTCGTTGGGTACGGTCAATACGATGCACAGCAGGGCCAGGCCATAGCAGGCCGTGACCACCCCGGTGATCCACGGGCTATGCGCGCCGACCAGCGCCAGCATCGCCGGGCCAAGGACCTGAAAGCCGGTAAAACTGGTGGCGTACAGCGCCATGATCTTGCCGCGGTTGTACTCCGGGCACAGCTCGTTGACCCACGATTCACCCAGAATGATGGCGATCCCCATGCCCAGGCCAAGCCCCAGTCGCAACAAGGCCAGCAGCCAGATCGATGAGAACGCCCACTCCAAAAGGCCGATGGACAGCGCGCACAAGCTGAAGCACAGCAGATAGATGGTGCGTCGGGTCAGGTAGCGGCAGCAGGCATCGACCAGAAAAGCCGAGAGCATCATCCCCGCCGCCGGTATCGCCGCCATGATGCCGATCTGCAGGGTATTGGCACCGCTGTCCTGCAGCCGCAACGACACCAGCGGCAGGCTCGCCCCGAGGCTGAAACCCACGACCGATACGGCGAACAGAAGGCCCGCCAGCAAACGCATGTTCATTACCCCCTCCTTGCATGCCGGCACGGCGGCACCTGCGGCCGCGTCGGCTGATAACCCTGAAAAATGACTGCACACAGGCGCCCATGGCCAGGCGCAATGGACGCTGGTCGCAGCGGCGCGAATCAGTTCAGGGCAAGGTGTGGCGAGAAGGTGAAAGCAAACAGCACGCTGCGCCGCCGCTTGAGCACCGTGTCGCTCGGCCAGGCACGCCGACAGGCCTGGGCTGCAGGCTGAAGGGCTTGGAGGAGACGCTGACTACGGCGCATTGCATCGACTACGCAGGTAAAGAGGAAGCGGCACTCTAGGCCAAGGCTGGCGAGCGCGTCAATCTGCGTGGAGCTGGGCTACAGCTCCAGGCTCTTTTAACGTTTGCCGGTAGACGGCAGCAATATTGCCAGCAGGCCAAACAGCGGCAGATACGAACAAAGCGCATACACGTATTCAATCCCGCGCAGATCGGCCACATAGCCCAGCAGCGCCGCGCCGATGCCGCCAAAGCCGAACATCAGGCCGAAGAAGATCCCGGCGATCATGCCAACATTGCCCGGCACCAGCTCCTGGGCGTAAACGACGATGGCCGAGAATGCCGAAGCGAGGATAAAGCCGATCACCACACTGAGGATGGTGGTCCAGAACTGATCGGCGTACGGCAGCGCCAGGGTGAACGGCGCCACACCGAGAATCGAGAACCAGATCACCGCCTTGCGCCCGAAGCGGTCGCCAATCGGCCCACCAAAGAACGTCCCCGCCGCCACCGCGCCAAGGAACAGGAACAGGTGCAACTGCGAGCTGGCCACCGAGACGTCAAACTTTTCGATCAGGTAGAAGGTGAAATAGCTGGTGAAGCTGGCCATGTAAAAGTACTTGGAGAACACCAGCAAGCCCAACACCACCAATGCGCCAATCACGCGCTGGCGCGACAGGCCATGGGTCGCTTCTACCGCCTTGCGCGCCTTGGCCTGGTTGAGGTGCTCCTTGTACCAGCGGCGCAGCAGCAGGGTCACGCCGAAGAAGAACAAGCCAGCCAGGCCGAACCAGGCGACATGGGTCTGGCCGAACGGAATGACGATCGCTGCTGCCAGCAGCGGGCCCAGCGCCGAGCCGGCATTACCGCCGACCTGGAAGGTCGACTGGGCCAGGCCAAAGCGCCCACCCGAAGCCAACCGGGCAATCCGCGATGTCTCGGGGTGGAATGCTGACGAACCGATGCCGACCAGCGCTGAAGCCACCAGAATCATCGGGAAGCTGCCAACAAATGCCAGCATCACGATCCCGACCAAGGTGCACAAGGTGCCCAGCGGTAGCAGATTCGGCGTCGGCCGCTTGTCGGTGAAAAAGCCCACCCACGGCTGCAACAGCGACGCAGTGATCTGGAACGTCAGAGTGATCAGGCCGATCTGGGCGAAGCTCAAGTTGTAATTGGCCTTGAGCATTGGGTAGATCGCCGGCAGCACGGCCTGGATCAGATCGTTGATCAGGTGCGCCAGCGCACAGAAGCCGATGATGCGCATCACCAGAGGGTTGGCACCTGAAGCCGTAGTTGCGCTGGAGGTGGTTTGAGAACTGCTGATGGCCATGGGCTCGACATCCGTCCGCGGGTTTGGGATCAGATTATCGGGAAACAAATCGATACATAGCTAGCTTTTTTACCATCGGTCCGACACGTACTTGTAAATGGTTCTCAATATAATTAGCATCCATGGCACATTGCCCCACTCCCTTTCGCCGCTTCCGCCTCACCTGCGAGCAGACCGATCAATGAACCCAATGCCCGCCCTGCAGCCCACGCCCGACGCCGATCGCGAGGCACTGGAGTGGTTTTCCATACTCCGTCAGCCAGGTTGCGATGAGCAGCAGCGGCAGGCGTTCGCCACGTGGCAGCAGCAGGACCCTGCCAACGCCCGCGCCTACGCTGAACTTGAAGCCTACTGGCAGCAACTCACTCCGCCTCCAGCAAGGCCGCGCCCGCGCCAGTTGAAAACCCGCCGCAGCTATCTCGGCAAAACCCTCGCCGCGCTGTTTCTGTTGATCCTCGCCGCCCTTGCCTATCTGTATTGGCCGTTGATGCAGCGCCTGGCCAGTGAACTGCACACCGCCAGCGGCGAGCGCCGCAGTGTGCGCCTGGCAGACGGTTCAACGATGCACCTGGACAGCGCCAGCGCGATGAACGCCGACCTGCGCGGGCGTACCCGCCAGTTGCAACTGGTGCAAGGTCAGGTTTCGCTCGAAGTGGTGCTCGATGGCCGCGCCCTGGAAGTGCAAGTCGGCCAGGCGCGCATTCAGGTCTATGGCACTCGCCTGATGATCGCCCGCAGCAGCCAGCATGACGAACTGGTCGTGCTCAACGGCAAAGCCATGATCATTCAAGGCGGCGATCAACGCCTGCTCTCGGCCGGCGAACGGGTAACCTTCACCGAACAGCGCATCGACCCTGTGCAAAAAATCGACGTGCAGCGCGTCGAGGCCTGGCGCAGCGGGCACTTGCAGGTCAAGGATCAGCCCCTGGCCAGCGTGCTCGATCGCCTGGCCGGCTATCAAGGCCAGCGCGTCTGGCTGATGGATGAGCAAACCGCTTATCGCCGGGTCAGCGGTGATTTCAACCTTGACCGCGCCCAGGCCAGCCTCGATCAGCTCGCCGCCGAGCAGCAATTGCAGCTGTATAGCCTGTTCGGCCAGTGGCTGATCGCCCGCTAAAAACGCACGCGCAGGCTAAGCGGTTGAAACCGTGTAAATTTTTTTTGATCCGGCTGTTGACAGAGGGGCGTCTGAAGCGAATAATGCGCGCCAGTTGGCTACATAGCTCAGTTGGTTAGAGCATAGCATTCATAATGCTGGGGTCCGGGGTTCAAGTCCCTGTGTAGCCACCACACTTCAGATCTACAGATTTCTCACGAAGTCTGTAGATCTAACAAGAAGCCCGCCTAGTGCGGGCTTTCTTGTTTTTGGCGTTCTGTCCTTGAATCGCCCTGCAACTCTTCTGCGTACTCCTCTGGGCAAATTTCCCCGCCTGCCCTCTCAGTGCCGATGCCGCGAGAAGTCAACGCACTTACATTCAGCGCGTATGATTATTTACATTCACCACGTATCAATATAGGGTCCCTTTCATACGCCGCGTATGTTCTGCTCCAGGTAACACTGCCAGACGACAAGGCTTGCTTAAAAATTCAAAGGACCTGAACCATGAGCACGTCTTCATCCAAACTCACAGCAACCTCCGCGCAGCACCCCTGGCTGGCCGTCAGCGCAGTCGGCCTTGCGACATTTTCCGTGGTCACCACTGAAATGCTCCCGGTCGGGCTGCTGCCACCGATTGCCGAATCGCTGAATACGTCCACCGGCACGGCAGGGCTGATGATCTCACTGCCTGCACTACTGGCAGCGTTTTTTGCCCCGCTGGTGGTCATCGCATCCGGCGGCATTGATCGGCGCAGGATCCTCTGCGGATTGCTGGGGCTGTTGGTGATCGTCAACATCGCCTCGGCGTTGGCCCCAAGCATGGCCTGGATGCTGGCCGCGCGTGTACTGGTCGGCTTTTGCATGGGGGGGATCTGGGCGATCGCCGGGGGGCTGGCGGGGCGGCTGGTGGCGGCGCACTCGGTTGGCCTGGCGACCTCGATCATCTTCGGCGGGGTGGCCGCTGCTTCGGTGCTGGGCGTGCCGCTGGGTGCGTTGATCGGCGACTATGCCGGGTGGCGCTGGGCCTTTGCCGGCATGGCCCTGTTCAGCGCATTGGTGCTGGCGTTGCACCTTGCGGTGATCCCCGGGCTACCGGTAACCAGTTCGGTGACCGTGCGCCAGTTTGCCCAGCAGCTGGGTAGCTGCAAACTGCAAGTGGGGTTGCTGCTGACGCTGGCACTGGTCGCCGGGCACTTCATGCTGTTCACCTACGTGCGGCCATTGCTGATGTCGGTGTCAGGCTTCGATAGCCAATGGGTCAGCGCACTGCTGTTCGCCTATGGCTTAGCCGGCATCGTCGGCAACTTCCTTGCCGGCGTCATCGCCGCGCGGCGCACAGCACGTACCTAGCTGGCGATCTCGACCGGGCTGCTGCTGACGCCGGTGCTGTTCCTGCTCATCGGCAATTCCAACCTCGGCGGCGGCATGCTGTTGCTGGTCTGGGGGCTGGCCTATGGCGGTGTGTCGGTAGGCCTGATGACGTGGATGATGAAGGCCGCACCAGGTGCCGTGGAAGTCGCTACGGCGCTTTAAGTAGGGCTTTCAATGTTGCCATCGCATTGGGCGCATGGGCTGGCGGCCGGGTGCCGGATGGCGTTGGTCTGGAAGGTAATCTCTGGATCGGCGCGGGGCTCGCTACGGTCGCCTTGCTGCTGTCGCTCGGTATCTGTATCACAGAGCGAGGGACGGAGCATGAACGGGACAACCTCATGCAGAGCAAGACACCCATCAGCTAAACTCAGCGCACGCCTGCCACCAGCACGGTCACCCCCAGGCCGATCAGCGCCACGCCGATCAGCCGATCAACCACTCGCTGGCGCTCGATCATTGCCAGGCGCAGCGCTGCGCTGGAAAAAAACACCGCCACCAGGCTGAACCACAGCCAATGGGCGAAGGACATGAATGCGCCGTAGGCAAAGTCCTGCGCCAGCGAGCTGCCCGGCTGCACCACCTGGGTGTAGGCGCTGATCACAAACAGCATGGTCTTGGGGTTCAGCGCGTTGGTGAAAAATCCTGTGCGTAACGCCCTCAAGCTACCCCTGCCCTGCCCCTGGCCGAGGTCGTCGAGGTGGATCCGCTTGGTATTGGTCAGCGACTGGTAGCCCAGATAAATCAGGTAGCCCGCGCCCAGCACCTTCATTGCCATGAACAGCGCCGGGCTTTGGCTGATGATCACGGCAATGCCCAGCACCGTGTACAGCACATGCACCTGCACACCCAAGGCAATGCCGACCGCAGCGGCTAGGCCGGCCTTGCGCCCCTGTGCATAACTGCTGCGGGTGACCATGGCAAAGTCAGCGCCGGGGCTGATCACGGCAAGTACGGTAAACACGGCGACGGCAATCAGTTCATTCACTCAGGCAACCTCGATAGACGATGAAAATCCACAGATCGTCGATTATCGAGGGCTTATCCACAGGTAAAAATCGATTTATAGTCGCGCAGATCCGCTAGTTTTTCTCACAGATATTCAGCGTTCACTTGCGCCGAGATTTTCAATGAAACTGCCGCCGCTCAACACCCTGCGTTTTTTCGACGTTGCCGCCCAGACCGAGAGCTTTGTGCGCGCGGCCGAGCGCCTGCACGTCACCCATGGCGCGGTTAGCCGGCAAGTACGCTTGCTAGAGCAAAGTCTGGGGGTCGAACTGTTCGAGCGGCGCAACCGGGCGCTGTTTTTGACAGCCGCCGGGCGCGCCCTGCAGAGCACCACCCAGGCCATCTTCGAGCAGATCGAAGACACCGTGCAGCGCTTGCAACAACCGCTTCAGGACAACGTGCTGGTGCTGTCCTGCGAGCCGACCATCGCCATGCGCTGGCTGATCCCACGGCTGCCGGACTTTCATGCCGCGCACCCGGATATCCAGCTGCAACTGGTCGCTGCTGGCGGAGCGGTGGACTTTGCCCGCAGCGGCATTGACCTGGCCTTGCGGCGTGACGATTTTCACTGGGAACGTACGCTGCACAGCGTGAAGATCTGCGATGAATGGATGGGGCCGGTCTGTCGAGCGGGCAGCCAGGAAGCGGCGCAAAACCCTCGTTTGCTGCACAGCCGCACCCGTCCCAAGGCTTGGTCTGACTGGCATCGGTTGCGCGGCGAAGGGGTACGGCACCGCGCAGGCAGCGAGTATGAGCACTTCTATCTGTCGATCCAGGCCGCCAGCGCCGGCCTTGGGCTGGCCATGGCGTCAGCCTTGATGGTCAGCGACGAGATTGCCAGCGGCCAATTGCACGCGCCCGCCGGGTTTATCGCGGATGGCTCGGCGTATCGCCTGCTCAGCCCGCAGGCGTTTCTGCCCGGCTGCAAGCGCCAGCGCTTTGCCGACTGGGTGCGCCAGCAATGTCAGGCCTGCCTGGCTCAGCTGGGTTTGGCACAAAACGACGAACCCGAGCTGCCATCACCGCCCCAGGTGCGATAGCCGGCCGTGTCGATATGGATGCGCCCCGACGGGTAGCGGCCCAGGCCCATATTCCAGGCCTGGCCATGCTGCTGCCAGAAGCGGCACAGCGGATTGGGGTCGGCCCATACCGGCAGCAACAGATCAACGGCAAAGGCGCGCATGTGGGCACTGTCCACCGCGCCGCCAGCGCAGGCGTTGAGTTGCGGATCGCGGTATGCCGAGACCACCTCGAACTGACCCAGGGCGCCCTGCCCACTCAAGGTTTTCAGCAATGCCAGGGTCGAGCGCACCACCGGCCATTGCACCTGTGGCGGCACCGCGAACGGCGAGGCACGACACTGGCGCCAGTCCGATGCCGAGCGCAGCAACTGATGAATCGGCACCACGCCGTACAGCCGTGCCTCGACCAGCATCTCGCGAAACGGTCGGGTCTGATGGTCGCCGGCCCACTGGGCGAACATCCACAGGTCGCGCGGGTCAGCCTGAGCAACACTGGCGATGCTCAAGCCAGCTGCACAGAGCAGCATCCTTGCAGTTTTCATTGCTTACCCCTTCAGCCAGTTGGCGGCTACTGGCTTAGAGTTAAGCCTACTCCTGCGGGCGCAGGCGGTATTGCGGCGGCAATTGGGCAAAGCCGCTTATTGTGGTATCCAGGCTCTTCCAGCGGCCATCCTTGATGCCATAGATGCAACCATGGATAGACAGCTCCTGACCGCGATGCCAGGCGTTCTGGATGATGCTGGTGTGGGCAACGTTGGCCACCTGCTGGATCACGTTCAGCTCGCACATGCGGTCGACCCGCGCCTCGTCCGTGTCGAGCTTGGCCAGCTCACCGCGTTTTTCGTAGTAGAGGTCACGAATCGAGCGCAGCCAGCCGTCGATCAGTCCGAGTTGACGGTCCTGCATGGCCGCGCGCACGCCGCCGCAGCCATAGTGGCCGGTGACCAGGATGTGTTTGACCTTGAGCACTTCGACCGCGTACTGAATCACCGACAGGCAGTTAAGGTCGGTGTGCAGCACCACGTTGGCGACGTTGCGGTGGACGAACAGATCGCCCGGTAGCATGCCGACGATCTCGTTGGCCGGCACGCGTGCGTCGGAGCAGCCGATCCAGAGAAACTCCGGCGTCTGCTGACGGGCCAGCTTGGCGAAGAAGTCCGGGTCACGCTGGGTGATCGCGTCAGCCCAGCGCTCGTTGTTGTCGATCAGTTCCTGCAGGTCGTGCATGGTCTTGCCTCATCAGGTTATGCCTGTGTGACTGGACCTGACGGCGCAAGGTCACTCGTCGAACAGGGTGCAGGCCATTACCAGGGCATCTTCGCGGCCACCAGCCATTGGATAGTAGTCGCGGCGCCGGCCAATCTCGTTGAAGCCGAAGCGTTCATACAGACGATAGGCCGACTGGTTGCTCGCGCGCAGCTCGAGGAAGCACTCGCGGCCATTGAGCTTGTAGGCCTCGGCCATGAGTTTTTCCAGCAGGCGCAGGCCCAGGCCGCGGCCCTGGTTTTCCGGTTTTACGGTGATGTTGAGCAGGTGCGCTTCGTCGATGATCACGTTGATCACACCATGACCTACCTGCTGGGCGCCATCGAACATCAACCAGATCTGGTATGACTTGAGCGCATCCAGAAAAATCCCGCGGGTCCAGGGATGGCTGAACGCGGCGTACTCGATCTTCAGCACCGCATCCAGGTCCGCCTCGGTCATCGGGCGGAAACTGATCGAATCACTCATTCAACGCTCTTCCAGCGCGCCATCAGCTGGCGCATCGCTTGCCAGACGTCCGCCTTGCGCTGCGGCTCGTCCATCAACAGTTCCAGGCCAGGCAGCGCCCAGGCAGTGCCCAGCGCTTCGACCTGCAGTTCTTGGTAATAGGCCGGCGCCTCGGCCTGGGCGGCAAAGCGCAGCGCCGGCAGGCCGATCAGCCACAGGCAGGTGCAGGGTGATTCTTCCAGCCGCGCCTGGATAAAGCCCTGGACGAAGTCACGCGCAGCCTCGGGGCCTTGGTCCATGTTGCCGCGCACCAACAGCGGCCAACGGATCGGCTCGCCGATGATCTGCGGCGCATCCGGCAGGCCGGCGGCGCGGAGCATGTCCTTGAGCAGCAGGTAGGATGGGTCGCGGCTCTGGAACGGCTGCCCGGTGGCCAGCTCGACCAGCACCAGGCCACTGCCGGCGCGCAGCAACTGCAGGGCAAACCGTGGCGGTGGCACCGGCGCCGCACGGACCACTGGCTCAGCCTCGGGCTCGGCCTGCTTGGCCGCTGGCTTGACGCTGCTGGCTGGGCGCGGAATCTCGATTTTCGGCCGTTCGATGCTGCGTGCCTGCGGCGCGACCGGCGCGGCGGCAGGCGCTGGCGCCAAGGCTTCGAGTTCGACCTCCTCGACCGGCGCCTGCGGCAGCAGCAGCTCGGGGCGCGACGGCGCGGCGAACGGCAGTTCGGCACGCGGCAGCCAGTGCACCACTTGCATGGCAGACAGGTAAGCGCGGCGGCGGGACTCGATCAGCACAGCACGGTCATCCGGGAAAAGTCAGTCGCGCATTCTAACGCCGTTGACCGCCCCGCGCCGCTACAGGTTGGCGGAAATTTGCCAGCCGGCAAAACCCTGGGCCAACCCGGTAAATCCCTGACGCAATCTCATTACAGACCAAGGGGTGAATTCCTCCCCCCTGGATGCAGTACAATCGCCGGCTTTAATTTGGCAACGAGTCGACCCGCCAATGATCGAACCCAAGCGCGTCCTGCGCGCCCTCGCCGAACACTGGGCATTGATCGAGCCGCTGTGTGAACGTTTCGACCAGGGCACATTGAGCCTGATCGAACTGCGCCAGCAACTCGGCCGCCAGCAGGTAGAAAGCACCCCGCAGGACATCACTCAGCTGCTCGATGTGTGGATCCGCCTGGATATTCTGGTACCGGTGGCAAAAAGCCCGAACCGCTTCGAGCTGAATGCGCAGATCCACGACTTCCTGGCCTACCTGCGCCGCGAGCACCGGCTCGGCCTGTGCCTGGAAATCGAAGCCTATCTGCGCCATCTGGAGCGCTTGGCCGGGCACATTCAGGACGCTTTCGACAACCGCGACAGCGACGACCTGGCGCGCCAGCTGCGTTTGCTCGACATGCGCGTGCGCGACGTGTTGAAGAAACTCGACAACGACGAGCAGGCGCTGGTGGCCGTGGCCGAACGGGCCAAGACCAGCAACCGGCAGATCCCGCTGCGCCAGCGCTACGCCGAAGTACTGGCAACCTGGGACGAGTACGTCGAGCCGATGATCCAGCTGGTCAACGCCGACGGTGCCTTCGAGCAAGGCGTGCGCAAGGTCGAGACGGTGCTGCTGCGCCTGCTCGGCGAACAGGCGCGGCTCGGCCATCTGGTCGACGACGACATGCTCCTGCGCACCCATGCACGCATCCTCGAGATGCAGACCAGCGCCCAGCTGACCCTGCGCCATGCCCGCGAACTGCTGCTGCCGTTGCGCGAAGAAGCGCGCCGGCACAACGCCGTGACCCGTGGCGCGGCGCTGGCCCTGTCGGTGATCCGGCGCAAGGGCATCGATGCCGTGCCGCACGCGGCCATGCCGATGTTCACTCGACCGCAAAGCACCTTTCTCGGCAGCGCCAGCCAGGTCGAGGCCTACGTTTACGCGCTGGCCCGCTTCGAGCCCAAGCCGGCGCGCTTCCCCAAGGCCCACCGCACCGACAAGGGCCCGACGCCACGTGCCCCGCGCACGGTCAAGGAGATGCTCGAACGCTGTGCCAGCGCTCTGCCACTGCCCGACCTGATGGTCTGGCTGCTGGAGCAGGAGCCCGAAGGCGCCACCGACGAGCTGCTGTACTGGTTCTCGCGCCTGTCGCGCGAGAAGCGCTTCAGCCGCGAGCGCCTCGAACGGCGCGACTATCTCACCACCGAACACCGGGTGAGCCTGCGCTCCTTCGCCCTGACCGAATCATCGCCTGCATCCACTGCGAGCCCAGCCAATGCATCTTGATCTCTCCGAACTGTCCCAGCTCGCGCCGATCTTCCGCGAGCTGTTCAAAGGTTTCCACGTCAGCCGCCGCGACCCCGAGTTGTACGCCCAGCTGTCGAACTTCCAGGACCAGTACCGCACCCTGTTCAAGGCGCTTGGCTTCGAGCTGGTGTGCGATACCCGCGGTTTCTATTACTTCGTGCCAGAGCTGGCCGCTGCGCAGGTCAACAAGACCGCCCAGCGCCTTTCGCTGTTCACCTTCATCCTGGTCGAGCACCTGGCTGACCAGGGCCGCGACCCGATCGCCGTGCTCGATGGCGGCAGCATCGGCCGCGATGAGCTGCCGTCGCTGCTGGAAAAGTACCGCGACCTGTTCATCCAGGCCGAAGTACAGACCGTCGACGAGCTTGAAGAAAAGATCCTCCGGCGCATGACCCAACTGGGCTTCGCCCATGAAGAAGGCGGCATATACCGCTTCCTGCCGCCGATGCACCGCTTCATCGATGTGTGCCTGTCGGTGCAGCAGGACCGCGACCTGGCCGCGACCCTGCACAGCGCCCTGCCACTGCCGGTACCGGTGCTGGCCGACGACGACAGCGCCGAGCAACTGGAAACCGACGACCCGCTCGACCTCAGCCCGTTTGCCAGCGACGAGAGCGAAGAAGACGCCCTTGCCCGCGCCATCCGCGAAGAGCAACAGGAGATTGACGCATGAGCCAGCAACGCTACGGCATCCGCCGCTTCGCCTTGCTCAACACCGCCGGCTACAGCCTCGGCCTGTTCCCGCTGGAGCACCCGCTGTCGGTCTATGGCGCCAACAACCTGGGTAAGTCGGCGTCGATCAACGCCCTGCAGTTCCCGATTCTGGCGCGCATGTCGGACATGAGCTTCGGCAAGTACAGCCTCGAGCAGTCGCGCCGTTTCTACTTCGCCAGCGACACCAGCTACATCCTCTGCGAGCTGGACCTGCCCCATGGCCCGCACGTGATTGGCGTGGTCGGCCGCGGCCCGGGCGGCGGCTTCGGTCACCAGTTCTTTGCCTACCAAGGCCAGCTGGACCTGGCTCACTACCAGAAAGACGACACCTGCCTGCGCCAAAAGGAGCTGTTCACCAACCTTGAGCGCAATGGCCTCAAGGCTTACGAGCTGAAGCCCGACGAACTGCGCCGTCTGCTGGTCGGTGGCCATACTTCGGTGCCACTGGACCTGACCCTGATCCCGCTGCGCTCGACCAGCGAGCAGAGCCTGAAGACCTTCCGCGCCCTGTTCATCAACCTGCTGCACATGCGCGAAATCACTGCAGCCAAGCTCAAGCAGCTGTTCCTCGATGCCTTTGAGCACAGCCTGCGCTCGGGCAGCGTCGACTACATCGCTGCCTGCGAAGAGGCCTTCCGCGACGTACGCCGCATGGAAGGCGATTACAACGCCCTGGTCGCCGCCGGGCCGTTGGTCGAAGCCCTCGCCGGTGGCGTCGCCCAGCGCGACATCCTGCGTGGCAAGCTGCATCGCCTGTCGCCGCTGCTGGATAACCTGCTCGGCACCTGGCAGGAATATGCCATGGCGCGTAAAGAAGAACTGGTGATCCAGTCCGAGCATTACCGCAGCGAGCAGGACCGCCTGCAGAACGACCAACGCGGCGGTACCCAGGAGCTGATGCGCCTGGAGCGCGAGATCAGCGGTATCCAGCGCTGGCTGGGCGAACTGTCGGTGCTGAAGAATCGCTTTGCGCTGGTCGATGATGTACGCGTCCTCGAGCAGCAGTTGCTTGCCGCCAAGGACGCCCACGACGAACTTGCCGGCGCCCTGGCGCAATCGCGGCAGTTCTCCGCCGAAGACCTCGACGAGCGTGTGCGGGATCTGGAGAAGCGGGTCAAGGTGGTCAAGCAGCAGCTCGATCATGCCGACAACAACAGCTACGCACGCCTGCGCGAAGAGTTCTCGCAAGGCGACGTCGACCGCCTGATGCGCCTGTTCAACGGCGCACTGTTCAGCCTGCCGCTGGGCGAGCGCGGCATCGAACTGGATGACAGCGACCTCTGGGTCAAGTCACTGGAAGCGGTGCTCGACAGCTTCAAGGGCGAGCGTTTCGAAGCCCCGGGCCTGTCCATCGACCTCTCACACATCGAGCCGCCAGCGCTGCAAGCGTTGGCTGACCGCGCGGCCCTGCGCGACCAGAAAGACCGCCTCGAACGCGAGCTCAAGCAGCTCAAGACCCAGCAGGCGGTCGCCGCCGACCGCACCGCCAGCAAGGCCCAGACCGAAGCCCTGTACCAGCAGGTACTGGATGCGCAAAAGGCCCTGGAAGACTTCCGCCGCAGCGAAACCCTCGCCGCTGAAGAGCCAGAGAAGCTTGAGCAACTGGCCCAGCTTGAAGCGGCCCAGGACGAACTCAAGCGCTCCAGCGACGCCTTCACCGAGCGCGTCCAGCAACTGTCGGCCAAGCTGCAACTGGTCGGCCGTCAGTTGGCCGATCTCGAAGCCAAGCAGCGCACCCTCGAAGACGCCCTTCGCCGCCGTCAGCTGCTACCCAACGACATGCCGTTCGGCACGCCGTTCATGGAAGCGGTGGACGACTCGATGGACAACCTGCTGCCGCTGCTCAATGACTACCAGGACAGCTGGCAGGCGCTGCAACGGGCGGATAACCAGATCGAGGCGCTGTACGCCCAGGTACGCCTCAAAGGGGTGGCCAAGTTCGACAGCGAAGACGACATGGAGCGCCGCCTGCAGCTGCTGATCAACGCCTACTCGCACCGCACCGAAGAAGCCCTGACCCTGGCCAAGGCGCGCCGTGCGGCGGTTACCGACATCGCCCGGACCCTGCGCAACATCCGCAGCGACTACGACAGCCTCGAGCACCAGCTGGCGCTGTTCAACCGCGAGATCAACAAGCGCCAGGTGTCCAACCTGGAAAGCTTCCGGGTGGTGCTGGCGCCGAACAAGGAAGCGCTCAAGCACATCGACCAGATCATCCACAGCGCTGGCCAGTACGAAGAAGGCGAGACCCTGTCGGTGTTCGACCTGACCCAAAGCAGCGACCAGGATCACAAGAACGAAGAGGCCAAGGAGTACCTGGCCCGGCTGGTGGCAGCCAACCACAACCAACTGGGCCTCAAGGACCTGTTCGAGCTGGCGTTCGAGATCACCAAGATCAACAGCCAGCCGGTGATCCACGCCGACATCGATGGCGCTGCCTCCAACGGCACCACCATGACCATCAAGGCGCTGACCAACATGTACTTGTTGCTGCACCTGATGGACCGCGACCTGGCCGGACGCATTCGCTTGCCGTACTACCTCGACGAGGCCGCCGACATCGACGAACGCAACCAGGCGGCGCTGCTCGAGACCAGCCAGCAGTTGGGCTTCGTGCCGATTCTGGCCAGCGTCAAGCCACAGGTGTCGGCGCACGTGGCGATCGATCTGGAAGGTGGTAGCGGGCCGAATGGCATCTACATCGACGAATCGGACTGGAAGTACATCAGCCGGATCGATGCGGAGAAGGCGATTGTGCGTGAGGATGTGGCCGAAGAGTTGGCCTGATCTGTGATCTGCGCTAGTGGGGCCGCTGCGCGGCCCTTTCGCGACACAAGGCGCTCCTACAGGAAAGCAGCGATCTGCTGTTGTAGGAGCGGCCTTGTGTCGCGAAAGGGCTGCAAAGCAGCCCCGAAATACGTACTACCTGCTACTGCGCCCAAGGCAGAATCGGAATCGCCGTCACCGCGTTCTGCGGGCTGCCTTCGATCATGCGATCGCTGTAGACCAGGTACACCAGGGTGTTGCGCTTCTTGTCGAGAAAACGCACCACCTGCATGGTCTTGAACACCAGCGAGGTGCGCTCCTTGAACACCTCGTCACCGTCCTTGAGTTCACCCTTGAAGTTGATCGGCCCAACCTGACGGCAGGCGATCGACGCTTCTGCACGATCTTCGGCCAGGCCCAGGCCGCCCTTGACGCCGCCAGTCTTGGCCCGCGACAGGTAGCAGGTCACACCCTCGACCTTGGGGTCATCGAAGGCTTCGACGACGATCCGGTCATTCGGCCCGACAAACTTGAACACGGTCGAGACCTGGCCGATTTCTTCAGCGCCCGCGACCATCGGCAGCATCAACACCGCCACGGCAAACAGCTTCTTCAGCACAGTCATCCCCTTACACCAGAACCAGGTTGTCGCGGTGCACCAGCTCGGGCTCCGCGCTGTAGCCAAGCAACGCTTCGATCGCATCGGACGGCTGGCCGATGATCTTCTGCGCTTCCAAGGCACTGTAGTTGGCCAGCCCGCGGGCCACTTCATGGCCATCCGGGCCGACGCAGATCACCATCTCGCCGCGACGGAAGCTGCCCTGAACAGTCTTGACCCCAACCGGCAGCAGGCTCTTGTTGGCCTGGCGCAGTGCCTGCACGGCACCCTCGTCGAGCACCAGTGTGCCGCGGGTCTGCAGGTGGCCTGCCAGCCACTGCTTGCGCGCGGCGAGCATGCCGCGCTCCGGCGACAGCAGCGTGCCCAGGCGCTCACCGGCCTTGAGCCGATCCAGCACGCGTTCGATGCGCCCGCCAATGATGATGGTGTGCGCACCGGAACGCGCCGCCAGGCGTGCCGCACGCAGTTTGGTCTGCATGCCGCCGCGGCCCAGCGCACCGCCGGTGCTGCCGGCCACGGCGTCGAGCGCCGGGTCATCGGCGCGCGCTTCGAAGATCAGCTGGGCGTCGGGGTTGTGCCGTGGGTCGGCATCGAACATGCCATCGCGGTCGGTGAGGATCACCAGCAGGTCCGCCTCGACCAGGTTGGCCACCAGCGCTGCAAGGGTGTCGTTGTCGCCGAAACGGATCTCGTCGGTGACCACCGTGTCGTTCTCGTTGATCACCGGCACCACACCCAGATCGACCAGAGTGCGCAGGGTGCTGCGGGCATTCAGGTAACGCTTGCGGTCAGACAGATCGTCGTGGGTCAGGAGGATCTGCGCGGTGTGCTTGCCGTGCTCACCAAAGCTCGACTCCCACGCCTGCACCAGACGCATCTGGCCCAGCGAGGCGGCGGCCTGCAGCTCGTTCATGGCACTCGGTCGCTTGTTCCAGCCAAGCTGGCTCATGCCCGCTGCTACGGCCCCGGAAGAGACCAGCACCAACTCCACCCCTGCTTCACGCAGGGCCACCATCTGCTCGACCCAAACGCCCATGGCACCGCGGTCCAGGCCCTTGCCATCGGCGGTCAGCAGGGCGCTGCCGATCTTCACGACCCAGCGCTTCGCGCCCGTCACCTTGCTTCGCATCTTCATCCAACCCATGTCGATTCGTAGATACTAAAACGCCGCTCCTGAGAGCGGCGTTTAGTGTACTGCAAGCGGTCAGTCGCGCACGTAAATGATTTCCGGGCCGTCTTCGTCGTCCTCGAAATCATCATCCCAGACATCGTCTTCGCCGACGCTGTGCACGCTCTTGACGCCAGTGCGGCGCAAGGTACGGGCATCGTCCAGGGCCTGCAACTGAGCACGCGCTTCGTCTTCGATGCGCTGATCGAGGCTGGCCAGCTGCGCGGCGTAGGCCGGGTCGGCGGCCAGGCGGTCGGCGCGGTCTTCGAGGTAGCGCATGATGTCGCGGCTGAGGGCTTCGGTACCCTGCTTGGAGATTGCCGAGATCACATAGACCGGGCCCTTCCACTGCAGGCGCTCAACCACTTCCTTGACCCGCTCGTCACGCTCGTCGTCCATCAACATGTCCGACTTGTTCAGCACCAGCCAGCGCTCACGCTCGGCCAGCGACGGGCTGAAGCGGGTCAGCTCGTTGACGATGACTTCGGCAGCGTCGGCCGAGTTGGTCTCGTCCAGCGGCGCCAGGTCAACCAGATGCAGCAGGATGCGAGTACGCGCCAGGTGCTTGAGGAAGCGGATACCCAGGCCGGCACCTTCCGAGGCGCCTTCGATCAGGCCGGGGATGTCGGCGATGACGAAGCTCTTCCAGCGGTCGACGCTGACCACGCCTAGGTTTGGCACCAGGGTGGTGAACGGGTAGTCGGCGACTTTCGGCTTGGCGGCCGATACCGAACGGATGAAGGTACTTTTGCCAGCGTTGGGCAGGCCGAGCAGGCCGACGTCAGCGAGGACTTTCATTTCCAGTTTCAGGTCACGCTGATCACCCGGCTTGCCTGGGGTGGTCTGGCGTGGCGCACGGTTGGTGCTGGACTTGAAACGGGTGTTGCCCAGGCCGTGCCAGCCGCCTTGGGCGACCATCAGCTTTTGCCCGGCCTTGACCAGGTCGCCGATCACTTCCTGGGTCGAGGCATCGATCACGGTGGTGCCAACCGGCACCCGCAGGATCATGTCTTCGCCCTTCTTGCCGGTGCAGTCGGTACTGCCGCCGTTGGCGCCGCGCTGGGCGTCGAAGTGACGGGTATAGCGATAGTCGACCAGGGTGTTGAGGTTTTCGTCGGCAATCATGTACACCGAGCCACCGTCGCCGCCATCACCACCGTTGGGGCCACCGTTCTCGATGAACTTCTCGCGGCGGAAGCTCATGCAACCGTTACCGCCATCACCGGCTTTGACCCGGATCGATACTTCGTCAACAAACTTCATAGAAACCGCCTCTCGTCAGCAGACGAGTTGAAATGACTCAAAAACATGAGGCTCTTGCAAAAATGAGCGCGGCGACCCCGAGACGCAGAGACCGACGCCGGCAGCCCAGACAAACAGCTTTGCAAGAGGCTCACCACAAACGAAAAAGCCCCGTCGCGTGACGGGGCTTCTCCAGCGACAGCGCGATTAGCCCGCGACGACGCTCACGTAACGGCGGTTGAATTCGCCTTTCTTCTCGAACTTGATCACGCCTTCGATCTTGGCGAACAAGGTGTGATCCTTGCCCATGCCAACGCCGTAGCCGGCGTGGAACTGGGTGCCACGCTGACGGACGATGATGTTGCCGGCCTTGATGACCTGGCCGCCATACATCTTCACGCCAAGGCGTTTCGATTCTGAGTCGCGACCGTTACGAGTACTACCACCAGCCTTCTTGTGAGCCATGGTTCAATTCTCCAAATAAATTCAGGGGATCTAGGAAATTAAGCCTGGATGCCGGTGATTTTGATCTCGGTGAACCACTGGCGGTGGCCCATACGCTTCATGTGGTGCTTACGACGACGGAACTTGATGATGCGAACCTTGTCGTGACGGCCTTGCGAGATGACCTCGGCAACCACGGTAGCGCCAGCGACAACTGGAGCACCGATGGTGACTGCGTCGCCATTGGCAACCAGCAGGACGCGATCGAAGGTCACGGATTCGCCAGTGGCGATTTCCAGTTTCTCGATCTTCAGGTATTCACCTTCAGCGACTTTGTACTGCTTGCCGCCGGTAACAATTACTGCGTAAGACATGGTATTTCTCCGATAATCCTGCTCACCCAGCTCTTTATATATTGAGTATTGGCTGGCATGGCTGCACAAGGCTGGAACGGCCCGGCGCAATTGCGTAAGGCAGGTGCTGCCCAGGAAAGTTAGGGTGCGCGATTGTACGCAACCCAGGATGGCCTTGCAAGTCCCGCCCCGGCGCGGCAGGCAGCGTGCCTTGACACACCGCAACCCTCGACCTAGCATGCCGCGCAACCCCAATGGAGCAGCCGATGCAACCCCAAACCTTCTACCGCGCGGTAGCTGATGATTTCAGCGCCGTCGACGAGATCATCAAGAAGCAGCTGACCTCGCGCGTGCCGCTGGTATCGAAGATCGGCGACTATATCACGTCGGCCGGCGGCAAACGCCTGCGGCCCTTGCTGGTACTGCTCTGCGGCAAGGCGCTGGGTCGCGAGAGCGATGACCTGCGCCTGCTGGCAGCGACCATCGAGTTCCTCCACACCGCTACCCTGCTGCACGACGATGTGGTCGACATGTCCGGCATGCGCCGTGGCCGCTCCACCGCCAACGCGCTGTGGGGCAACGCGCCGAGCGTGCTGGTGGGCGACTTCCTTTATTCGCGCTCGTTCGAAATGATGGTCGAACTGGGTTCGATGTCGGTGATGCAGATCCTAGCCAAGGCCACTCGCGTGATCGCCGAAGGCGAAGTGCTGCAGCTGTCGCGGGTGCGTGATGCGAGCACCAGCGAAGAGGTGTACATGGAAGTCATCCGCGGCAAGACCGCGATGCTCTTCGAAGCCTCGACCCACAGCGCCGCTGCGCTGGCCGGTGCCAGCGACGAGCAACGTGAAGCGCTGCGCACCTTTGGTGATCACCTTGGCGTGGCCTTCCAGTTGGTCGACGACCTGCTCGACTATCAGGGCGACTCGGAGACACTCGGCAAGAACGTCGGCGACGATCTGGCCGAAGGCAAGCCGACCCTGCCGCTGATCTACACCATGCGCGAAGGCTCGCCCGAGCAGGCCGCACTGGTGCGCAAGGCGATCCAGAAGGGTGGCCTGGAAGATCTCGAGCAGATTCGCGCTGCCGTGCACGACTCAGGCGCCCTCGCCTACACCGCGCAGATGGCCCGCGACTACGTCGCCCGCGCCATCGCCTGCCTGGAAGTACTGCCAGCCAGCGAATACCGCGATGCACTGGTCGAACTCAGCGAGTTTGCGGTAGCCCGTACTCACTGAGCTGCAAGTCGCGCTCCTACACGGATAGCGCCAGCAGAGGGCGATGAGAGCGAATCTCATCGCCCCGCTCACCGGCAAAACCTTATACAATGTAGGCTTTTCCAGCCCTGCCAAAGGACCCGTAGTGAGCACTCTGCCTGCCTGCCCCAAATGCAATTCCGAATATACCTACGAAGACGGCACCCAGCTGATCTGCCCTGAATGCGCCCACGAGTGGTCGGCCAGCGGCGATGCCGAAACAGCCAGCGATGACGTGGTGAAGAAGGATTCGGTCGGTAACGTCCTGCAGGACGGCGATACCATCACCGTGATCAAGGACCTCAAGGTCAAGGGCACCTCGCTGGTGGTCAAGGTCGGCACCAAGGTCAAGAACATCCGCCTGTGCGACGGCGACCATGACATCGACTGCAAGATCGACGGCATCGGCCCGATGAAGCTCAAGTCCGAGTTCGTGCGCAAGGTCTGACTTGCTCTGGTCTGGGGCTGCCCTCGGTGGCCCCGACAGATCCTGCAACAGGATCGACCGACCATTGGCGAAAAAAACCAATAGTTACTTGCTATTTTGATAATAAGAATTATTCTCATTGGAAACCGCCATCCAAGGAGAGTAGCCATGACTTATCTGATCGACGCCTGGCTGGACCGCCCCCATCCCTACCTGAGAATTCTCCACCGCGAGACCGGTGAAGTGTGCGCGGTACTTGAACAGGACGCCCTCAACGAGCTACGCGACCAGGGTGACCTGGACCTGCATGGGCTTAATTCAAGCGAGCCGGTGGTGCTCAAGGAGCTGGTACGGAATTTGTTTCTGTTCTGCTATGCACGGGCATTGCGCCCTGGTGGGACGGACTGGAACTGAAGGTCAAGCGAAAGGGCCGCACCAGGCGGCCCAGACGGTCTTACAGAACGTCGAGCAGCTCGACGTCGAACACCAGAACGCTGTGCGGCGGGATGCTGCCAACGCCTTGAGCGCCGTAAGCCAGCTCGCTCGGCACATACAGGCGCCATTTGCTGCCGGCATTCATCAACTGCAGAGCTTCGGTCCAGCCGGCGATCACGCCACCAACCGGGAATTCAGCTGGCTGACCACGATCGTAGGAGCTGTCGAATACAGTGCCGTCGATCAGGGTGCCGTGGTAGTGGGTGCGTACAGTGTCGTCGCGGCTTGGCTTGGCGCCAACACCTGCGGTCAGCACTTCGAACTGCAGGCCCGAAGCCAGGGTGGTGATGCCTTCGCGCTTGGCGTTTTCAGCCAGGAACTCGACGCCCACAGCAGCAGCGACTTCAGCCTTGGCAGCAGCTTCGGCTTGCATGATGTCGCGGATGGTCTTGAACGCAGCCGACAGGTCGGCCTCGTTGACGCGGCTTTCAACGCCATTGAAGGCGTCGGTCAGGCCGGCGACGATGGCTTCCAGGCTGACGCCTGGTGGCGGGTTGTCACGCAGCTGACCGCCGAGCTGACGGCCAATGCCGTAGCTGACGCGGGTTTCGTCGGTGGACAGAATGAGTTCGGACATTGACTTGCTCCGCAGCAGGGCGCAGTGCAGCCGCGCCCTTGATCAAAAGGGCGAGCAGCCTAGCACACTGCGGTGCAGCAGATCAGCTACCGGGCCACTGTGCACAGCAGATACACAACCGCCCGGCCGTTGGGCAACGGTCGGGCGGCATGGGCAATGCGGCAGAGCAGTGCTTAGTGCTTGGTCAGCTTGTCCAGATAACCCATGACAAATGCCGAAATGACAAAGGTCATGTGGATGATCACGTACCACATCAGCTTGTCGGTGGAGATGTTCTGCGCATCCATGAACACCCGCAGCAGATGAATCGAAGAAATTGCCACGATCGACGCGGCGACTTTCATCTTCAGCGAGGTCGAGTCCATCTTGCCCAGCCAGCTGAGCTTTTCCTTGCTGTCGTCGATGTCCAGCTGCGAGACAAAGTTCTCGTAGCCAGAGATCATCACCATCACCAGCAGGCCGCCAACCAGCGACATGTCGATCAGCGACAGGATGACCAGGATCAGGTCGGCCTCGCTGAGAGCGAACACATTGGGCAGCACATGCAGGACTTCTTGGAAGAACTTCAGCGCCAGCGCCAGCAGGCCAAGCGACAGGCCGAAGTAGATCGGGGCAAGCAACCAACGCGATGCGTACATCGCGTTCTCGAGAAAACGTTCCATGGAGGATAAAACTCGTCAGGTGAGCGGAAAGCGATCGCGAGTATAGCCACCCACCTGTTACAGCAAAAGCCTGCGGTCGGTTGCCGCAGGGTACAAATCGCTCAAGCGGGCGGGTCAGGTTTCAGGATGAAACTGATAGTCGCCCAGATTGCGGCAGCGTTCACCGTTGATCTTGCGCAGTTGCCCTTGCAGGTGCACACACCAGATCTGCGGGTCTTCAGCGACGTGGTAACCATGCAAGGTCAGGCTGTCGACAATCGCGTTGAGCACCGACTCGGCCACCAGCGGTCCATGAAACGGCCCCTGAGCCTTGATCGCCGAGGGCTGTTCACCGGCCATGCCGGCCGCAAACAGCAGCGTCCACATGCCGTTATCGCCAGACAGCGGACGAATGCTGCATTCAATACGAGTCACCAGGCCAAGGCACTGGCGGGTGAGGCTGAGGTTGCGCATGGCGGCGTCCCCTCCGAGGTAACCATTTCAGCCAATCACTGCAGGCTGTTTCCATCCTGAACGCTGTTGCTCTCCCTAAGTTCCAGCATAGAAGATCAACGGAAAAAAGATGGAAAACCGGCGCCGAACGGTAGCACATTGCCTCCAGCGCCGTTTTTTTGACTTACACCGGTTTAGCTTGAGCGATCATCTCCTCCATACGCTCCTTCTCAGCGTCCTTGATGTCTTCCTCGCTGATCATTTCGGCAATCTCGCTGAGCCGCTCGACCACTCGGGCGTTGACACTGCCCTCGGGGAATTCACCGTTCTCATCCGGCGTACCGGCATCGGTGCCGACCAGCAGGCTCAACGCTTCGTCCGCCTGGCTGACCGCGTAGACGTTGAACTGCCCCGCCTCCACTGCCTGCAACACACGCTCATCGAGCATCAACGTGGCGACGTTGGCGCGCGGGATGATCACCCCTTGCTCGCCGGTCAGGCCGCGCGCTTCGCACAGGCGGAAGAAGCCCTCGATCTTCTCGTTGACCCCGCCAACCGCCTGCACCTCGCCAAACTGGTTAATCGAGCCGGTGATGGCGAAACACTGCTTGAGCGGCGTGCGCGACAGCGCCGAGATCAGCGTACAGGCCTCGCCCAGCGACGCACTGTCGCCATCGACATAGCCGTAGGACTGCTCAAGGGCGATGCTCGCCGAGATCGCCAGAGGGAATTCCTGGGCGTACCGGCTGCCCAGATACCCGGTTAGGATCATCACCCCCTTGGAGTGAATCGGCTGGCCCAGATTGACCTCACGCTCGATGTCGACGATACCGCTACCACCCGGATACACCGTGGCCGAGATCCGCGCCGGCATACCGAACGCCGAATCACCCACCTCGAGCACGGTCAGGCCGTTGCACTTGCCAATCGCCGCACCTTCTGTGTCGATCAGGATGATCCCGGCCAGCATGTCATCGAGCACCCGCTGCGAGACGCGCCCGGTACGAGTAGCCTTGGCTTTCAGGGCCCGTTCGATGTGCCCGGCATCAGTCATTTCGCCGTTGGCCAATTGGCGGATGAAGTCCGCCTCACTGACCAACTGGAACAGGTCGCCGATGCGTGCCGACAGGCGTGACTGGTTTTCTGCCAGGCGAGCGCTGTAGGTGGCCAGACGCGCAACCGCGTCGCTGGTCAACGGCGCCATGCCCTCTTCGTTGGTGCGGGTACGCAGCAACTGGGCGAACTGCTCAAGGTTCTCGTCGACCATGGGCATGTCTTCGTCGAAGTCGACCAGCACCCGGAACATCTCCTGGAAGTCCGAATCATGGTCTTGCAGCGCGTAGTACAGCTGACGCGAGCCAATGATCACCAGCTTGACGTTGAGCGGGATCATCTGCGGCGCGAGGCTGACCGTGGCTACGCGGCCCAGCTCACCCAGCGGCGATTCCATCTTCAGCTTGCGCGACTGCAACGCACGCTTAAGGCCGTCCCAGACGTACGGCTCGCCGAGCATCTTCTCTGCCTCAAGGATCAGGAAGCCGCCATTGGCCCGGTGCAAGGCACCTGGACGCAACTGGCGGTAGGAGGTGTACAGCGCGCCCTGGTCGGTGCTGTATTCAATGCGACCGAACAGATTGTCGTAGGTCGGGTGCGGCTCGAACACTACCGGCGCGCCGCCGCTGTTGGGGTGACCGACCATCAGGCTTGGCGCGTAATACTCCTCGAGCATCTTGCGCGCGACCGGGTCGGCCTTGGCGTCATCGACCAGTTCTTCAACCACGGTGCGCAGCAGGTTCAACTGCACCGATTGAAGATAGGCGCAGACTGCTGCGTTTTCAGCGTATTTTTCCGACAGCGGTGCCAACAGCGGCTGCAGTGCCAGGGTGATGGTTTCTTCGTTGAGCTGGCGCAGTTGGTTGTTCGACTCACGCTTCCATTGCGGCAGGCTGGCAAGCTCTTCGTTGAGACGCTCTTCAAGCTGCGAGATGTCGTCGTGGAAGCGCTCGCGCACTTCGTCCGGCAACTGGGCAAACTCCGCTTCGTCCAGCGCCTTGCCGTCGCTCATCGGCGTGAAGGCAACGTTGCTGGCGTCGCGGTAAAGGGCCACGTCCTTTTCCAGCGAGGCGCGTTCGATAACGTCCAGGGCACGGTCGTAGCGCTGGTTGAAGGCGCGGTCGATGGCGCTTTTTTTCTGCTGGTAGGACGGGTGCTCGAACACTGCCGGGAAGGTCGCCAGCAGGTTGTCGATCAAACCGTTCATGTCACCGATGAACTCGCCGGCAGTGCCCGACGGCAGCTCCAGCGCACGCGGCTCGCGCATGTCCTCGAAGTTGTTGACGTAGACCCAGTCAGCCGGCGTCTTCTGGCGCTTGCCCTCGGCGCGCAGGTAGCGTTTGACGAAAGAGAAGCGACCGGTACCCGGCTCGCCCATGACAAACACGTTGTAACCAGGGCGCGGCATGGCCACACCGAATTGCAGGGCCTCGACAGCACGTTCCTGGCCCAGAACGCCGCGAAACGGTTCCAGATCGTCAGTATTGGTGAAAGCAAACTGCTCGGGAGAAAAACGCCGGGTCAGGGCTTCAGGCGCAAGACGCAGGCGCGCAGCGACAGGATCGGGCATTGGGTTTCCTTACTTCGGCGGGGCGATGAAAGCATTCTGGCGCTGCCTTACCGCACGTTGCAAGGCTCACCGGGACTTTATGTCGCAGCCAACCTCCGGCAATTACTCATGCAATTTTTTGTAATAAGCCACGCAACCTTTGGATCATGCCTAAACTCCAACATTGCGCGGGGTAGCATTATGCTGTTCCGAGCTGGCAAGGAATTGCCAGAACCCCTGACCATTGGTAAGTCTACTAAGAAAGAGAACGAAGCTATGAAACGGATTCTTCTGGGTACTCTGTTCACCGCAATCTCGATCAACGCCATGGCAGACGCGCCTGGTGGCCCGAACTGCGGCTGGGGCAACATGCTGTTCGAAGGCCAGCGCGGGACTCCTGCTCACTTCCTGGCTTCCACCACCAACGGTACTTCCGGCAACGCCACCTTCGGCATGACCTCGGGCACCAACGGTTGCTCGACCAAGGCTTCGCTGACCTACGGCGGCAAGTCCTGGTTCGCCATGAACGGCATGATGAACGAGCTTTCCGAAGACATGGCGCAAGGCCAGGGCGAAGCTCTGACCACCTACGCCGTGGTTCTCGGCGTTGCACCTGAAGATCGCGCGCACTTCGCCGCGGTTACCCACCAGCACTTCGGCGAGATCTTCAACAGCGCCGACGCCACTGCTGAAACCGTGCACAACAACACCCTCGCGGTGCTCAAAAGCGACCCGCAACTGGCCAAGTACGCTACCGAGGCTTGAGTCCGGCCCTTCCCGCCCCTCACCGGGGCGGGACTGGCATCATCATCGGCATCCTTCAAGAAGTAGTTGCCCGACATGCTCAAACGCCTTGCCCTTCTGGCTCTGCTTGGCAGCGCCCAGCTCAACGCTGCACCCCACGTAGACCCTGCGCGCCTGCAACAGCTGGCGGCCGCGCCCTACTGGATTGCCCTCGGCCACTACGAGGCCGGCAAACTGGGCGGTTGGCGCAGTTATGTCGACGATGCCAAATTCTTCCTCGCCGAAGACGGCGGGCACCATCCCGACCGCGAACTGGCGGCCACGGTACAAGCGTTGTACGCGCCGGCCAGCCTCGGCGACAAGCACGCCCAATGCGTCTACCCCGCGCGCACCCGCTGGCTGCGCGAGCAACTCGATCTGCAAGACCTGCCGCAGCCCGACTGCGCCGAATTCGGCCAGTGGTATCAGTCGGTAGACCCGCACAGCGCAGTACTGATATTCCCCGCGGCTTACCTGAACAGCCCGTCGTCGATGTTCGGCCATACCCTGCTGCGTATCGACCAGGCCAAGACCCGCGACGACGACACCACCCTGCTCAGCTACGCGATCAACTTCGGTGCCTACATCGAAGGCAGCGACAACAGCATTCTATATGCCTGGAAAGGCCTGGCAGGCGGCTACGCCGGGTTATTCGCCCTGATGCCGTACCAGGAGAAGTTGTCCGAGTATCGCAGCCTGGAAAACCGCGACCTGTGGGAGTACCAGCTGGACCTGACGCCGACCGAGACCGGGCGCATGGTCGAACACGTGTGGGAACTCAAACAGGTCCAGTTCGACTATTTCTTCTTTGACGAAAACTGCTCGTATCGCCTGCTCGAACTGCTGCAAGTCGCCCGCCCCGGGCTGGATCTGACCTCGCAGTTCCCGCTGACCGCGATCCCTACCGACACGGTCAAGGCAGTCAAGCAATCCGGGCTGGTTTCCAGTGTTCGCTACCGGCCCTCGCGTGAACGTGAACTGCTGGCCCGCGCAGATTCGCTCGATCATCAGGAAAAACAGCAGGTGCTGGCCATCAGCGCCAACACCGCGCAGCTGCAGAGCGCCGAATTCAACGCACTGCCCAAGCCGCGTCAGGCCTTGGTCCAGGATGCCGCCTACCGCCTGGAGCGCTATCGCGCCAACGGCCAGGAACGCGACCCGGCTCAGGCCAAGCGCAGTTTCGAGCTGCTACAGGCAATCAACCGCAATCCACCTGAGCCACTCGAAGTAGAACGCCCGGGCCTGCCTGAAAACGGCCACCAGTCGCGCACCTGGCAGGTTGGCGTAGGCACCCGTGAGGACCGTGCCTTTGCCGAGTACGGCCTGCGCATGGCCTACCACGACCTCAACGACAACGCCTACGGCTTCCCGCTCGGCGCGCAGATCGAGATTCTCCAACTCAAGCTGCGCCAGTACGAAGGCAACGATTGGCAGGTACAGCAACTCGACCTCGCCACCATCCGCTCCCTGACGCCGCGCAACGAGCTGCTCAAACCGCTGTCGTGGCAGGTTGCCGGTGGCCTTGAGCGGGTACCGGGCAAGCATGACGATGAAGTGCTGGTCAGCCACGTCAACGGCGGCGCCGGCGGCACCTGGCAGTTGGCCGACGGCTTGCTCGGCTTTGCCTTGGCCACGGTACGGGTCGAACACCACAACGACTTTGCCGAGTTCATCAGCCCGGCTGCAGGCTTCAATGGTGGCCTGCTCTGGCGCAATGGGCTGGGCAACATGACCGTCGAAGCCAAGGGCGATTACTTCACCAATGGCGAAGTGCGCCGCAGCCTCAGCCTCAATCAGCAGTGGGAAATCAGCCAGGACCTGGGCCTGCGCCTGAGCGCCAAGCGTGAATACAGCCACCTGGCCACTGCGCAAAACGAGGTGATGCTCGAGTTGAAGTGGTACCACTACTGATGCAGCCGGCCCCGGTCTGAGCGTACAGGGTTGCGTTCAGGCCGGGTTTGGCCGTACAGCAATCCAACATTGTTTTGACATCAGCGCGACAATCCGGCGCCTAGACTCTCTCTATCACGTGGAGGTCTGGCACATGTCGCGGTACTGGCTTGGAATCGGAATAGCATTGTTGCTCACGGGCTGCCAATCAGCTCACGAGCAGATGATCGAGCACGGCTATCCGCCCGCCTACGCCGATGGTTACGGCGACGGCTGCAGCAGCGGCCGCCAGGCGGCGGGTTTGATGGTCGGGGACTTTCGCAAGAACGTGCCGCGTTATCTCGCCGAGCGCCAGTATGAAACCGGATGGGACGATGGCTTTCGGCAGTGCCAGAGCATGCAGGCCAATCAGGATTTGCGTGACTACCGCGAACACTACTGGAACGAGCGTGACCGCGACTGGCAGCATGAAAAGGATCGCGACACCGCGCGGGCCTACCGTCATAACTAGGCCCCGAACTGGCTTGCACTGAAACGACCAGCCTGTGGCAGAGGTCTCATGCCTGAGGAGGGCCGAGCATGAGCCGAGCATTTGTCAACGAAGACCACGCCGCCGCCCAGGCCGAACAGCCGGTTGAGCGGCGGGTCAGCGAGCAACCCAACTACGTCACCGCTGCTGGCCTGCGCTTGCTGCAGCAGCGCGTGGCCGCGCTGAACACCCAGCGAGAGCAACTGCTGGCAGAGGGTGAGCGTGCCGACAAGCAGCAGGTGGCAAACACCGAAAGCGAACTGCGTTACTTCGCCGCGCGCGCGCAGAGCGCACAGGTGGTGCCACCGGCGACCTCCGAGCAGAAGGTGCAGATTGGCAGCTGCGTGATGTTTATCGATGAGGATGAGCAAGAACACCGCGTGCAGTTGGTCGGCGAGGATCAAGCAGACGCCAGGCAAGGCCTGATCAACTGGGGTTCGCCATTGGGGCGCGCACTACTGGGCGCAGCACCCGGCGATGAAGTCCTGTGGCGGCGCCCGGCCGGGGACCAACTGATCGTGATTGCAACCATTGAACCTGAGTCGCAAAAAGCATGACGCCTGCCGCAGAATTCTGCGGCAGGCTTCATGTGCCTGCGGTAGCCGTCAGACCACGCCTTGCGCCAGCATCGCGTCAGCGACTTTGACGAAGCCGGCGATGTTGGCGCCTTTGACGTAGTTGACCTTACCGTCGGCTTCTTCGCCGTAATGCACGCAAGCATGGTGGATCGACTGCATGATGTTGTGCAGCTTGCTGTCCACCTCACCCGCGGTCCACAGCAGGCGCATGGCGTTCTGCGACATTTCCAGGCCGCTGACGGCAACGCCGCCGGCGTTCGAAGCTTTGCCCGGGGCATACAGAATGCCCGCGTCGATGAAGATATCCACAGCCTCGAGCGTGGTCGGCATGTTGGCGCCTTCTGCCACACAGATACAGCCGTTGCGCAGCAGATTCTGCGCGTCTTCGGCGCCCAGCTCATTCTGAGTAGCACATGGCAGGGCGATGTCGCAGGCCAGGGTCCATGGCGTCTGCCCCTTGCGGAACTCCAAGCCGAACTGGCTGGCCAGCTCGCTGATACGCCCACGCTTGACGTTTTTCAGCTCCATCAATGCATCCCACTGGGCGTCGTTCAGGCCGGCTTCGCAGTACAGCGTGCCTTCGGAGTCGGACAACGAGATGACCTTGCCGCCCAGGTCCATGACCTTGCGCGCTGCATACTGGGCCACGTTGCCGGAGCCGGAGATGGCCACCCGGCGACCGTCGATACGCAGGCCCTGACGCTTGAGCATTTCTTCAGCGAAGTACACGCAGCCGTAGCCGGTCGCTTCCGGGCGGATCAGGCTGCCGCCGTAGGTCATGCCTTTGCCGGTCAGCACCGAGGTGAACTGGTTGGCCAGGCGCTTGTACTGGCCGAACATGAAGCCAATCTCGCGTGCACCAACGCCGATATCACCGGCCGGCACGTCGCAATCAGCACCAATGTGGCGGTACAGCTCGCTCATGAAGGCCTGGCAGAAGCGCATCACTTCAGCGTCGCTCTTGCCCTTTGGATCGAAGTCCGATCCGCCCTTGCCGCCGCCCATGGGCAGCGAGGTCAGCGAGTTCTTGAAGGTCTGCTCGAAGGCGAGGAACTTGAGCACGCTGAGGTTGACCGAGCGATGGAAGCGCAAGCCGCCTTTGTAGGGGCCGATGGCGCTGTTCATCTGAATGCGGTAGCCGCGGTTGACCTGAACCTTGCCCTGATCATCGACCCAGGAGACACGGAACAGAATCGCGCGCTCAGGCTCGACGATACGCTCGATAATGCCGGCCTGCAGGTAGTGAGGGTTGGCCTCGAGGAAGGGCCAAAGCGTACGCAGGACCTCCTCCACTGCCTGGTGGAATTCGGGTTGGCCTGGGTCACGCTGCTGCAGGCGCGCGAGGAAATCGTCGACGGATTCGATCATGCTAGACATCTCACCAAGAGAGGGTTGGACTTATATTTTTTCCCGACTCTATCAAGAACCGCTCGCACTGCAACAGGGCGAAATGTCGTTTTTTTGAAATAAATTGGTGCGTTTTATATAAATGTATACAAAGGACCACACGGAATGCTGGTGAAAGCAGCCTGACCGTAGCTTAAGCAGGCACAAAAAAGGGGCCCCGCAGGGCCCCAATCTTGTGCAGCGGATAAAGCTGTTACTGCGCCAGCTTCTTGTGGCGAACACGGTGCGGCTGGGCCGCTGCATCGCCGAGGCGTTTTTTGCGATCAGCTTCGTACTCGGTGTAGTTACCTTCGAAGAACAGCACGTTGGAGTCGTCCTCGTAGGCGAGGATGTGCGTGGCGACACGGTCCAGGAACCACCGATCGTGAGAGATCACGATGGCTGCGCCTGGGAAGTCGAGCAGCGCTTCCTCCAGCGAACGCAGGGTTTCGACGTCGAGGTCGTTGGACGGTTCGTCGAGCAACAGGACGTTGCCGCCTTCTTTCAAGGTCAGCGCCAGATGCAGACGGCCACGCTCACCACCGGACAGGTCCTTGACGAACTTCTGCTGATCCCCGCCCTTGAAGTTGAAGCGGCCAACATAGGTACGCGCCGGGATCTCATAGTTGCCGATGCGGATCTGGTCGGAACCGTCGGAAATCTGCTGGAATACCGACTTGCTGCCGTCGAGGTCCTCGCGGCTCTGGTCAACACAGGCCAGCTGCACGGTTTCGCCGATCTCGATGGTGCCCGAGTCCGGTTGCTCTTTGCCCATCAGCATGCGGAACAGGGTCGACTTACCCGCACCGTTACCGCCGATCACGCCAACGATGGCGCCTTTAGGCATGGCGAATGAGAGGTTCTCGATCAGCACGCGATCGCCATAGCTCTTGCTGACGTTCTTGAACTCGATGACCTTGTCGCCCAGACGTGGACCGGCCGGGATATAGATCTCGTTGGTCTCGCTGCGCTTCTGGAATTCCTGCGACTGCATTTCTTCGAAACGTGCCAGACGGGCCTTGGACTTGGACTGGCGGGCCTTGGCGCCTTTGCGCACCCACTCCAGTTCTTCCTTCATGGCTTTTTCGTGAGCGCTCTGTTGCTTGGACTCTTGCGCCAGACGGTCCGACTTGGCTTCCAGCCAGCCCGAATAGTTGCCTTCGTACGGGATACCGGCGCCGCGGTCGAGCTCGAGGATCCAGCCGGCAACGTTGTCGAGGAAGTACCGGTCGTGGGTAATCGCGACCACGGTGCCCGGGAAGTCGTGCAGGAAGCGCTCGAGCCAGGCCACAGAATCAGCATCCAGGTGGTTGGTTGGTTCGTCGAGCAGGAGCATGTCGGGGGCCGACAGCAGCAGGCGGCACAGGGCTACGCGGCGTTTTTCACCACCGGAGAGGTGCTCGACCTTGGCATCCCATGCCGGCAGACGCAGGGCATCGGCGGCGACTTCGAGCTGACGCTCGAGGTTGTGGCCGTCGGCGGCCTGCAGGATCGACTCGAGCTTGGCCTGTTCGGCAGCCAGCTTGTCGAAGTCGGCATCCGGTTCGGCGTAGGCAGCGTAGACCTCGTCCAGGCGCGCCTGGGCGTCCTTGATCACGCTGACCGCTTCCTCGACCACTTCACGCACGGTCTTGGATGGGTCCAGCTGCGGCTCCTGAGGCAGGTAGCCGACGTTCAGTTCAGGCATCGGACGGGCTTCACCGTCGAACTCTTTGTCGACGCCAGCCATGATCTTCAGCAAAGTCGATTTGCCCGAACCGTTGAGGCCGAGCACGCCGATCTTGGCGCCTGGGAAGAACGACAGCGAAATGTTCTTCAGGATTTCGCGCTTCGGCGGCACGACCTTGCTCAGCCGATGCATGGTGTAGACGTATTGAGCCAAAACCAAGCCCTCTATAGATAGGTGAAGACATCCGAACTACCCGGCTGATGCCAGGGGGATGTGCTTACAGGGTGTCAGTGAACAAAGGCGACCATTCTACGCCAACTGCGCGCGTTGGCCAGATGTCAGGGATTGAGGTACGGGGAGCTGCTTTGCAGCCCTTCGCGGGTGAACCCGCTCCTACAGGGGGCCTTGTGGGAGCGGGCTTGCCGGGACGCCGGACCGCCGCGAAGGCCGCGCAGCGGCCCCGCAATCACACAGCTGTGAAGCCAGCAGCCTCAACCACGCCGCTGCTTGACCTGTTTGCCTCGCGGCGGGCGATTGCCGGCCTGCTTGACCAGCTGCGCCGCCCAGGCGGCCTTTGCATTGAAGCTGGCCGCAGGCGCTGGCTGGCTCGACACTGGCTGCTTGAGCACAGACGCCAGCGCAGGGTTGACTTGCGGCGTAGCTACCGAAGGAGCCGCTGCAGGCAACACCACCGAGGCGACCGCAAAACCAGGCTCACTGGCAGCCTTGGCAGCCTTCGCCGACTTGCGCAGCTCAGCCAGCGACGGGCTCTTGCGCACCACTGCCGCGTTGGCATCAGGTTTGACCAGCGAGCGCTGGCAGGATTTACACGAAACGGCATCGGCCACACCGGTGCTGACCAGGGTCTGGCTGCTGCGCCCGCAGGCGGAATCGAGGCCGTTGAGGGAATAGTGGGTAACCAAAACCGTACATCTCCAGAAGCGTAAACAGTCAAGCGGCGGGCATTCTCGCACAGCCAGCAAGAGGTTGCCGAACTGGACCCGATCAACGCATCGGCGACAGGCTGAATGCGGAGCTGGCACTTCGCCACAATTGCAGGCATGCTAGCCGCCTTCATGTGTCCACAACTATAAGTGCGCGCCACTCCAGGCTCAGGCACGCCCCATGCATGTTGCGCCCCTGCCGTCGCCGCCCAATTGCAGGACCATCGCTTGACCAATCTCAACCAACCGCCCGTTTTGCGCCCTGCTCCCACTTCGAGCAGGGTATCCCTGCGCGGCTCGCTCAAGGGCGCGCTGGCCATGCTTGCGCTGGTTTTGCTGGGTTTGCTGCTGTGGCAGCTGTTCGCGCAGTTCCGCCATACCCAGGCTGAAATGCGCGAACACACGGTTGTCGCCAGCGCCAAATTGGCCGACAACCTCAACCTGAATCTGGCGCTCAAGGCTCAGCAAGCGCTGAACCTGGTCCAGCCCTACGTCAAAGCGCCGACGCCTGAAGCATTGCCGTCGCTGCTGCAAACCCTGCAGACGCGCCTGCCTAGCCTGCGCCATGTGGCCTGGTTGAACCAGAATGGCCAGGTCGTGGCCGACAGCCTGGTCGGCAGCCCTGACCGCCAGTTGATTGACGAGTTGCTGCAATTGAATCGCGGCCGCAGCCATTTCTTTGCCAATGCTGCGGACAACGGCACGATCTATCTGCTGCTGCGCCAAACGCCGGAACAAGGCGTCGGCTATTGGCTGCTGCGTCTGAGCCCTGACTATTACCCGGCGCTGACCGAGCATCTGGACGGCCCTGACCACCCGCTCTGGCTGCTGGAAAGCAGCCGCGACGGTGCGGTGCTGGAGCGCCATGAGCCCGCCGCTTCCAGCGGTGAACCGCTACAAAGCGTGATGCTCGCCTTCCTCGATAACAGTACCTGGCAACTGCGCGGCCTGTATGACGAAGGCTTGACTCGCCAGCAACTACTGCTGCCAATGCTGGGCAAGTGCCTGTTGGTGGTGATCTGTGCGTTGCTGCCGTTGCTGGCACTGATCAACATGCGCCGGCGCCAGCGCGCGCTGCAGGAAGACCGCCGTCGCTATCACGAGATTTTCGAAGGCACCGGGGTTGCCCTGTGCGTGCTCGACCTGTCGAGCCTGCCCGGTCAGCTCGACCGCTATCACCTGCGCAACCTGGCTGCACTGAGGCAGAGCCTGGCGCTGGAGCCAAACCTGCGCCGCTCGTTGCTGCAGGAGCTGAAAATCACCGAGATCAACCAGGTGGCGCGCCAGTTGCTCAGTGTCGAATGTCACGAAGGCGCCTGGCAGCGCCTGATCGAGGCGTCCGGGCATGGCCGCGAGAGCGTCGGCATGCAGTTGATCGACGCCCTGATCGAACAGCGCGGCGTGCTTGAACTGGAAGTCTGCCTGCCGGCGCCACTGGGAGGCGACCTGCACCTGTGGCTGATGGTACGCCTGCCACAGCAACGCCGCGATTATCAGGCGGTGATCCTCAGCATCAGCGATATCACCAGCCGCAAGCAGGTCGAGTTGTCGCTGCTGGAGCGCGAAAGCTTCTGGTCGGACGTGGTCCGTACCGTGCCCGATCAGCTCTACGTGCAGGACGTGGCCAGCCAGCGGATGATCTTCAGCAACCGGCATCTGGGCCAGACCCTGGGCTACGACCGCGCCGAGCTGGCGCAGATGGGCGAGCGCTTCTGGGAGCTGTTGCTGCACCCCGAAGACGCCGCGCACTATCGCAGCCAGCTGCAGTTGCAACGCGACAGCGGCCACCGCGAGGCGCTGCACTGCCAGTTGCGCTTCCGCCACCATGACGGCGGCTGGCGTTGCTATGACATCCGCGAGCAGGTGCTGACCCGCGACAACGATGGCCAGGTCACGCGCATCGTCGGCGTCGGCAAGGACGTCACCGTACAGATCGAGGCCAGCGCGTCATTGCGTGACAGCGAGCAACGCTACCGCATGCTCGCCGAGAGCATCAGCGACGTGATCTTCTCCACCGACAGCCGCTTGCTGCTCAATTACGTCAGCCCGTCGGTGCGCGCGGTGCTCGGCTATGAGGCAGAGTGGATATTCGCCAATGGCTGGCAGTCGGTGGTCGCCAACCCGGCCCAGTTGAGCGGTGTCTACAGTTTGATGGAGCAGGTCAGCAAAGCGATCGATGACCGCGCGCAACTGGCCCTGCTGCGCACCGAGCTGCCGACCCAGCTGTTCCTGTTCGACTGCCTGCGCGCCGATGGCCGCAAGATCCCGATTGAGCTGCGCCTGGTGCTGGTGTGGGATGAGCACGAGCGCTTCGAGGGCATCCTTGGGGTCGGCCGCGACATCAGCCAGCAACGCCGTGCAGAAAAAGACCTGCGCATGGCGGCAACGGTATTCGAGCACTCGACCTCAGCGATTCTGATCACCGACCCGGCCGGCTACATCGTTCAGGCCAACGACGCCTTCAGCCGGGTCAGTGGTTATGCGGTCAGCGAAGTGCTCGACCAACTGCCACGCCTGCTCACCGTCGAGGACCAGCAGGAATCGCACCTACGTTACGTGCTCAAGCAACTCAACCAGCGCGGCAGCTGGGAGGGCGAAGTCTGGCTCAAACGCCGTGACGGCGAGCATTACCCGGCCTGGGTCGGCATCACCGCGGTGCTCGACGACGAGGGCGACCTGGCCAGCTACGTGTGCTTCTTCACCGATATCAGTGAGCGCAAGGCCAGCGAACAGCGCATTCACCGCCTGGCCTATTACGACGCCCTCACCCACCTGCCCAACCGCACCCTGTTCCAGGACCGCCTGTACACGGCGCTGCAGCAGGCCGAGCGGCAGAAGTCGTGGGTGGTGCTGATGTTCCTCGACCTGGACCGCTTCAAGCCGATCAACGACTCGCTCGGCCACGCCGCCGGGGACCGCATGCTCAAGGACATGGCCCAGCGCCTGCTCGAGTGCGTCGATGACGACGACACCGTTGCGCGCATGGGCGGCGACGAATTCACCCTGCTGCTGCAGCCGCGCGCCAGCCGCGAGCAGGCCCTGAACCGCGCCATTCATGTTGCCGAGAGTATTCTTGGCAGCCTGGTGCGGCCGTTCGTACTGGAGAACCGCGAGTTCTTCGTCACCGCCAGTATCGGCATCGCCCTGAGCCCGCAGGATGGCAGCGAACTCAGCCAGCTGATGAAAAACGCCGACACCGCCATGTACCATGCCAAGGAGCGCGGCAAGAACAACTTCCAGTTCTACCAGACCGAGATGAACGCCAGTGCCCTCGAGCGCCTGGAACTGGAAAGCGATTTGCGCCATGCCCTCGAACAGAACGAATTCATCCTCTATTACCAGCCGCAATTCAGTGGCGACGGCAAACGCCTGACCGGCGCCGAAGCGCTGCTGCGCTGGCGCCATCCACGCCGCGGGCTGGTGCCGCCGGGCGATTTCATTCCGGTGCTGGAAGAAGTCGGGCTGGTGGTGGATGTCGGTGACTGGGTGTTGCGCGAGTCGTGCCGCCAGCTCAAGGCCTGGCATCTGGCCAAGGTGCGCGTACCGAAAGTGTCGGTGAACATCTCGGCGCGGCAGTTCTCCGACGGCCAGTTGGGCACGCGCATCGCGACCATTCTTGAAGAAACCGGGCTGCCGCCGGCGTGCCTGGAGCTGGAGCTGACCGAAAGCATCCTGATGCGCGAAGTGCATGAGGCCATGCAGATTCTCGACAGCCTGAAAAACCTTGGCCTGAGCATCGCCGTGGATGACTTCGGCACTGGCTACTCATCGCTCAACTACTTAAAGCAGTTCCCCATCGATGTGCTCAAAATCGACCGCACCTTCGTCGACGGCCTGCCCTCCGGCGAGCAAGACGCGCAGATCGCCCGGGCGATCATCGCCATGGCCCACAGCCTCAACCTGGCGGTGATCGCCGAGGGTGTCGAAACCCACGAGCAGCTGGAGTTTCTGCGCGAGCACGACTGCGACGAAGTGCAGGGCTACCTGTTCGGCCGGCCAATGCCGCCGCAGCAGTTCGAAGCGCAGTTCAGCAACGAGACGCTGTTCATGTTCCAGTGAGCCGAGCGGCATGTCCGCCCGGTCATTTTACGACGTGAATGGCATTGGTCTGCGACATGACGCCAGTTCATATGCCACGCCTCGGCCAATCGGTTAGAATGCACACCCAATTCAGCCCCGATCCTTGAGGACCGCCATGTTCAGCCGTGATTTGACCATTGCCAAGTACGACGCCGATCTCTTTGCCGCCATGGAGCAAGAAGCTCAGCGTCAGGAAGAGCATATCGAGCTGATCGCTTCGGAAAACTACACCAGCCCCGCGGTGATGGAAGCCCAAGGTTCGGTACTGACCAACAAGTACGCCGAAGGCTACCCAGGCAAGCGCTACTACGGCGGCTGTGAATACGTCGACGTGGTCGAGCAACTGGCTATCGATCGCGCCAAAGAGCTGTTCGGTGCCGATTACGCCAACGTCCAGCCGCATGCCGGTTCCCAGGCCAACGCTGCGGTCTACCTGGCCCTGCTGTCGGCCGGTGACACCATCCTGGGCATGAGCCTGGCCCACGGCGGTCACCTGACCCACGGCGCCAGCGTCAGCTCGTCGGGCAAGCTGTACAACGCCGTGCAGTACGGCATCAACGGCAATGGCCTGATCGACTACGACGAAGTCGAGCGCCTGGCTGTTGAACACAAGCCGAAAATGATCGTAGCTGGCTTCTCGGCCTACTCGCAGGTTCTCGACTTCCCGCGCTTCCGCGCCATCGCCGACAAGGTCGGTGCCTACCTGTTCGTCGACATGGCCCACGTTGCTGGCCTGGTTGCCGCTGGCGTGTACCCGAACCCGGTGCCGTTCGCAGACGTGGTCACCACCACCACCCACAAGACCCTGCGCGGTCCACGTGGTGGCCTGATCCTGGCCCGTGCCAACGCCGACATCGAGAAGAAACTCAACTCGGCAGTGTTCCCAGGCGCCCAGGGCGGCCCGCTCGAGCACGTCATCGCCGCCAAGGCGATCTGCTTCAAGGAAGCGCTGCAGCCTGAGTTCAAGGCTTACCAGCAGCAAGTGGTGAAAAATGCCCAGGCCATGGCCGAGGTGTTCATCGAGCGCGGCTTCGACGTGGTGTCCGGCGGTACTCAAAACCACCTGTTCCTGCTCTCGCTGATCAAGCAGGACATCTCCGGTAAAGATGCTGACGCTGCCCTGGGCAACGCGTTCATCACCGTCAACAAGAACTCGGTACCGAACGACCCACGTTCACCGTTCGTCACCTCGGGCCTGCGCTTCGGCACCCCGGCTGTGACCACCCGCGGCTTCAAGGAAACCGAATGCCGCGAGCTGGCTGGCTGGATCTGCGACATCCTCGCCGACCTGAACAACCAGGCCGTGATCGACGCGGTACGTGAGAAGGTCAAGGCCATCTGCAAAAAGCTGCCGGTTTACGGCAACTGATCCACGCGTGATCCAGCCTGTCGCTTTTTGTTGTTGAAAACCAGGCTGCATGAAAAACCGATGTCAGTTCGCTGACATCGGTTTTTTGTTTTTCAGCCCGGCGGCTCCATCAACACCAGGCCACTTTCTGCGGCACAAAGCTCAACGGCTGCTCGCGAAAGCTCAGGTAATGGCGCAATACCTGCACCGGCGCTTCGATGTGCGGGTAATGACCAATGCCCTGCAGCTGCACCGTATCGGCATCCACGACGAGCTGGCGAAAGGCGTCGACCATGTGGGCACCGCACAGTGGATCAACCGAGCCGTTGATCAAGCGCAAACGCACGCCATCACCCTGCAGCGCGCCTACCCAACGCTCCCGCTGCTGGCGCCGTTCATGCACGTAGTTGATCAGCCGGTGCAGGATATGCGTGCCACGGTTGGCGGTGATCAGGCTCCAACTGTCGTCCAGAGCGCTTTCGCTGGGGTGGGTGCAGGGCCCGTAGATCTGGGTGACGGTACGCACCAGGTCATCCCGGCCGAACGAGCGGCCGATCAGCCAGCCAAGCGGGCTGAGCAACAGCTTCTGCACCAGCAGCAGCGGGCAACGCTCGGGGAACAGCGCGCTGTTGACGAAGACACAGCTGGCGATGTTGCTGCGCTGCTCATAGTGCCGTGCGAGCAACTCTTGAGCGACGCTGCCGCCATAGTCGTGGGCGAGCAGGTGCACTGGCTCGTCGATGCCCAAGTGGGCAAGCAAGGCCTGCTGCAGATCGGCCTGTTCGATCAGACTGTAGCGATGGCCGAGCGGCTTGGCCGAGTCGCCAAAGCCGAGCATGTCGCAGGCCACTACGCGAAAACGCTGGGTCAATGGGCCCCATAAATAGTGCCAGTCCCAGCTGGCCGTGGGGAAACCGTGAAGAAGCAGCAGAGGCTCGCCTTGCCCTGCCGTCCAGTAGCGGATGCTCTGGCCCTGGAATGAGAAATCCTGACCCCGGGTACGCCAGACGCACAATGGAATTTCGGCCAAAGGCATCAGAGTTGTCCTGGAGTAGTAGCTTGGATCAAAGCTGCGTGGGTCGAATACGGCAAGGCTGCGGTCATTGCATGTCACCTTGGCACTTACATGTGCTCTTTATGTTGCGTCCTGCACAGCATAGTCAGCGCCTCGGTCGGCGGAACTCGCCTTGGCAGCCAGCTTGATGACCGTACAGGTCAGTGGCACGAACGGTCACAGCAACGCCGCCAGCAATGGCGCGGCAAACAAGTTGAGCAAGCCGGTCAGGACCATGACCAGGCCGGCCACCGAACCTTCTTCGCGGCCCACTTCCTGCGCCCGACTGACACCTGCGCCATGTGCGCCGACGCCAAACAGCGCGCCACGGGCCAGTGGCGTGCGCAATGGTAGCCAGCGCAGCAAGGTGCCGCCGAACAGCGCCCCGAGCACCCCGGTGAACATCACGAATACCGCAGTAAGCTCCGGCACGCCGCCCAGATCGTGGGCCAGCGGCATGGCAAACGGGGTGGTGATCGAGCGCGGCAGCAGCGACAGGCTGACTGCATCGTCCAGCGCCAACAGGTGTGCCAGGCCCCAGGAGCTGCAGATCGACACGCAGCTGCCGGCCAGCATGCCCAGCAGTAACGCCGGCCAATGCCGCGCGAGCAACGCCCGTTGCTGCCAGATCGGCACGGCAAAAGCCACCGTCACCGGGCCAAGCACGGCCATCAGCCAATGGGTATTGCGCGCGTACTCGGCATAGGCGGTGTGCAGTGGCACGGCCACCGCCAGCAGCAAAGCCGGCACCAGAATCAGCGGCGACAGCAGATAACGCCCGCTGCGCCGGTACAGCCAGCGGCTGCCTAGATAAGCGGCCAGTGTCAGCGCCAGCCAGAACAGCGGCATCGGTTCAAGGCTCATGGCGCAGGCTCCAGCGGCACACCAGCTCGACCGTCACGGCAGTGACCACCATTACCAGCAGCGTGCTCACCGCGATCACCAGGAGGATGCGCCAGCCTTCATCACGCAGCAGGCTGCCGTAATCGAGCAGGCTCATCAGCGCCGGAATGAAGAACAACAGCATTTCGGCCATCAGCCAGCCCGCACCGGCCTGGAGCATGGCCGGTTTCAGCAGGCCGCTGGCGAACAGCATCAAGAGCAGGGCCAGGCCGAACACACCGCCCGGAATGGGCCAGCCAGACCAGGCCGCAAGCTGGCTGCCGATCAGGAACAAGGCAAACAGCACCGCCAGCTCGCAGATCAGCCGAGTGAGTTTTTTAAGCAATACAGCGTTCATCAATGGGTTCCTCAACGGGTGCCCATTGTAAATTTGCCGTGCCTAGGCCAGAAGCGAATTGTTAGACTGCCTGCCATTCCAAAAAGGAATTCAGGCGATGGAATTCAAGCAGCTACGCAGCTTTGTCGAAGTGGTTCATCGAGGTGGTTTTACCCAGGCCGCGCAGACGCTGAATATCAGCCAATCAGCGGTGAGCAAGCAGGTGGCTCAGCTGGAGGATGACATCGGCCAGCAACTGCTCGAACGGCAGGGCTCGCAGATGCACCTGACCGCCGCGGGGCGCATCGTACTTGAGCGCGGCGAAGCGCTGCTGCGCCAGCGCCAGGAGCTGTTGAGCGAGCTGGATGATTTGAGCCAGATGCACCGGGGCGAGCTGCGCCTGGGCCTGCCACTGCTGGGCAGTGATGCGCTGTTTGCCGGGCTGTTCGCCGAGTACCGGCGGCGCCACCCGAACATCGTCATTCATCTGCTCGAAGGCGGCAGCCGCACCATTGAGCAGGCGGTACGCAGCGGTGAGCTGGAATTGGGCGGCAGCCTGACGCCAAACGACGACGCCTTCGCCTTTCAGCCCTTCTGCAACGAGCCGCTGGATGCCCTGCTGCCCGCCGGACACGCCCTGGCAGGCTTGACCGAGGTTGACCTGGCCCAACTGGCCGAGACACCGTTCTTGCTCTATCAGCGCAGCTTCGTCCTCAACGACCGCCTGCTCAGCGCCTGCCAGCAGTTGGGCTTCACCCCCAAGGAAGGCGGGCGCAGCGGTCAGGCGGACTTTCTCGCGGCACTGGTGGCAGCAGGCCAAGGCGTGGTGCTGCTGCCGCGGGTAGTCGCCCGCGCGCTGGAGCGCCCTGGGGTGGTCCGTCTGCCATTACTTGCACCCGAGGCGCTGCGCTGGGACATTGCCTTTACCTGGCGCCGCGGCGCGTATCTGTCACGGGCAGCGCAAGCCTGGCTGGGATTGCTGCGCGAGCAGGCTTAGGCCTTCAGTGCGGCGGCCAGCTCGGCCAACCACGGCTCGGCGTCAGCCTCCGGGGTGACCGTTTCGCTGGCATCCAGACGCAGCATCGGCAGCACTTCGTGCACACCCAGTTCGGTAAACAGCTCGCGCATCTGCTCGCCGCCGCCGCAGTAGGTGTCGCCGTAGCTGGAGTCGCCCAGGCCGATCACTGCGCCGGGCAGGCCGCGCCATGCCGCTGGCAGGCTGTCGCGAATAGCGCAGAACAGCGGCATAAGGTTATCCGGCAGCTCACCCATGCCGGTAGTCGAGGTCACAGCCAGCAGGGCTTGCGGGGCAAAGCCTTCGATGTCGGCCAGGCTGGCCCGCGCCGCGTACCAGGCTTCAAGGCCAGCGGCTTTGAGCAACGCCTCGGCATGACGGGCAACTTCTTCGGCGGTGCCATACACTGAACCGGAAATAATGACGACTTTCATCTGCGGGAGGATTCCGAAACTGAGTAAAAACGTAGGATACTAGCATCCTGCAATGGCAAAAGGCCGCTTGAGGCGTAAGTCGCCGCTATTCAATCTCTGGTCCGCACATGATCAACGCTCAACTGCTGCAATCGATGGTCGATGCCTCCAATGACGGCATCGTGGTCTGTGAACAGGAAGGTGACGACACCATCCTGATCTACGTGAACGCCGCCTTCGAGCGCCTGACCGGCTTCAGTCGCGACGAAATCCTCTATCAGGACTGCCGCTTTCTGCAGGGCAATGACCGCGACCAACTGGCCCGCGCACGCATCCGCAAGGCCATGCTCGACGGCAAACCGTGCCGCGAAGTGTTGCTCAACTACCGCAAGGACGGCAGCGCGTTCTGGAATGAGCTGTCTATCACGCCGGTGTCCAACGAAGCCGACCAGCGCCGCTATTTCATTGGTATCCAGAAGGACGTCAGCCGCCAGGTCGAACTGCAGCGCAGCCTGGAACAATGCCAGGCGCAGCTCGCCGATCTGAAATCCGAGCTGCTCAAATGAACCAACCGCCGCCGCCGCTGTCCATCCTGTCACTGTTGAAAAAATCGCCACATTCGGATGCGACCATGCAAGCAGATACCCTGCTCACTCAGGCCGAGATGAGCTTCATCCAAGACTTGCAGCATTCGCCGCAACTGAACTTGGCTGACCCTATGTCCGGCCTGCTGGTCAACGGCGATCGCCAGTTGCAGACCTTGCTGACGCGCCTTGCGGCCAGTGATCAGGTTACCTTGCAGGCGCATTTCAACAACCAGCAGATCAGCTTCCCGCTGCAACTGGTCGAAGACGAATTCCACGCCCTGCACCTGCAGCTTGGCTCCCCGGAAATCTACGAGGAAGACGGCCCGCAATTGCGGCCATGGCGCTTGTCACTCGAAGAGCCCTCGGCGCTGCTCGAAAGCAAAGGCAAACGCAGCAACCTGTGGGTCCGGGACATCTCGTTCAAGGGTGTATTGCTTGAAGTGCGCGGCCTGAAACAGGCGCCCAAGCGCTTCGACCTGAGCTTCGCCCCTGACGGCATCGCGCCGATCGGCCTGCACGGCGTGCTGCGCCGGCGTATCGGTGCAAACCTGGCCGCGTACGACCTCAGCCGCAGCCCGGCAGAAGAGATCGAGCGCTTGCGCGAATACATCCTCCAGGCCCACCGTAGCGCCCATCCCGAACTGCACGCTTAAGCTTCAGGTATCGAGCTGACCGGCCAGATACTGGCGCAAGCGTCGGCGCATCAGGCTGACCTCGGCTCCGAGGCAGACCACCGCACTGCCGGCCAGCGTGTCCTGAGCAAACTCCGCCGCCTCCCCCGCCAGCAGTAACGGGCAACCCAACCCCAAACGTGCCAGGCGCTTACCCAACTCGGCAGTTGGCCGCTGATTGGAGAACAGCACCACCGCATCCGGCTCCAACTGCCGACAGATCAGCGCCAGCTCCTGCAGCGGCTGACTGGCCGGCAGCAGTACCACGCCGATTTCTTCGCTGCCGAGCAGCAGCCCGGCCACCAGCAACTCCAGCTCCTGCAGCGCGGTTGACAGCGGCGCCAGCACGACGCGCTGGCGCCGCGGTACCCGCGCCAGCTGCAAGCGCATCAGCACCCGCCCGCGCAAGAACTGGTCGAGAAAACCCCACTCGCTGGCTTGGCCAAAACCGCGCGGCGCCCCGCGCAGGGTGTGCCAAACCGGCATGAATACGTCGTTGAACACCCGCTCCTGGGTAGTACTGGCAAATACCTGATCGAACAAACGGTCGAGCCCAGCGCCGTCAAAGCACTGCACTGCCTCGCGCACCTGGGTACGCCACCTGGCCAGGTCATCGACATTGCTTGCAGCACTGCTGTCCTGCGCCAGTGCCTGGCCACGGGCGAGAATGCTGCCGACCTTGCTCACCGCCACACCGCGCTCAAGCCAGCCGAGGATGCTGCATACCGCGTCGACGTCGGCCTGCGAGTACAAGCGGTGGCCGCTGTCGGTGCGAGTTGGCTGGATCAGGCCGTAGCGACGCTCCCAGGCACGTAGCGTCACCGGGTTTACCCCGGTCAGGCGCGAAACCTCGCGGATTGGAAACAGCTCATGCTGGTCCAGGTCGGCTATAGGGAGTGCCTGCTCGTTCATGCGTGGTGGAAACCCGGATTCGATTGACCAAAGCACATTCTACGCCGGGACGGGCAAACAAATAACCAACCGTTCGCCCGCTGACACTGACGAGTCACATTTTATCCGCGATAATCCGCGCCTGATTCTTGCATGCATGCCTGCGTCGCCCACCACCCCGGGCGCGCAAGCCTAAGGGCCGGCTACCCGCCAGCCCTGTCGCCAGGAGATACACAATGTCTACCCCACCCGTAACCCTGATGGTGTCGCGCCGCGCCGCCCATGGCCGCTACCAGGACCTGCTGACCTGGCTGCATGAAGGCGAGCAGCTGGCCACTGACTTTACCGGCTACCTCGGCTCGGGCATCCTCGCCCCGCCCGGTGATGGCGACGAATTCCAGATCATCTTCCGTTTCACCAGCGAGCAGACCATGCATGCCTGGGAGCATTCGGCCTCGCGCCGCGCCTGGCTGCAACGCGGCGACGGCCTGTTCGAGCGCCCCAGGGAGCAGCGCGTCAGCGGCATCGACGACTGGTTCGGCGCCAATACAGTGCAAAAGCCGCCGCGCTGGAAGCAGGCCGTGGCAATCTGGCTGGCGTTCTTCCCGGTCTCGCTGCTGTTCAACCTGGTCTTCGGCCACTGGCTCAGCGCACTCGACCTGCTGCCGCGGGTGCTGCTCAGCACCTTGGGCCTGACGCCAGTCATGGTCTATGTATTCATCCCGCTGTCGACGCGGCTGCTGGCCAGCTGGCTACACCCGGCGCCAGCCGCCAGCGCAGAGCCCACGCGCGGGCTGCGCAGCCGCTGAGGCGCACCCCAGAGGGAAGCAGTTCGGGTATGCTGGGGCATCACTGCCTGCACAGACAAGTAGACCGCCCTGAACATGAACAGCCCCATTCTGATCACCGGAGCCAGCCAACGCGTAGGGCTGGCTCTGGCACTTGAACTGGCACAGGCCGGCCATACGGTGGTCGCTGCCAGTCGCCATGTCCATGCGCAATCTGCGCACCCCAACATCGTCCAGTTTCGCGCCGATCTGTGCCAGCAGGCCGACCGCGACGCCCTGATCGATCACTTGAGCAGCCACTACGACGGCCTGCGGGCGATCATCCACAACGCCTCGGTGTGGCTGGATGACGACCTGGTCAATCTTGAGCTGATGTTCCGCCTGCACGTCGAGGCGCCCTATCACCTCAACCTGGCCCTGGGCGACATGCTGCGCAAGGTCGACAAGGCCGACATCATCCACATCTGCGACGAAACCTCCTCGCGCGGCAGCAAGAGCCATATCGGCTACGCCGCGACCAAGGCCGCGCTGCAGAACATGGTGCTGTCGTTTGCCGAAAAGTACGCGCCGACGGTGCGCGTCAACGGTATCCTGCCGGGGTTGTTGATCCTCAAGGAAGGCGGCGACGAAGCCTACCGCCAGCAGACCCTGAAAAAGGCCCTGCTGGAATTCGAACCCGGCGCCGGGCCGCTGATCGAGGCGGTCAAGTACCTGCTCGACAGCCACTACAGCACCGGCAGCCAGGTGGTCATCAACGGTGGCCGCCACCTGAAGAACCGCATGATCTGAGAGAAGCCCATGACCCCACAACAACAGCTCGAACTCGAAGCCGCCGCGTTTCGCCGGCTGGTCGATCACCTGCAAAAACGCACCGACGTGCAGAACATCGACCTGATGAACCTGTCTGGTTTCTGCCGCAACTGCCTGTCCAAGTGGTACAAGGCGGCTGCCGATGAGCAGCAGGTCGACATCAGCCTGGATGACGCCCGCGAAGCGGTGTACGGCATGCCTTACGCCGAATGGAAAGCCCAATACCAGAAAGAAGCCAGCGCCGATCAGCAAGCGGCGTTCGAACAAGGAAAACCCCGTGACTGACTTGAACACCCTGCGCGCCAGCCTCGAAAGCGGCGAACACGCCTTTGCCGACACCCTTGCCTTCATCGCCGAGCACTACAGCTATCAGCCGCAGGCGTTTACCAACGGTGACGTGGAAAACGCCGCCGGGCAGAACGAAGGCTCGTGCAAGACCCTCGGCATGGCCGTTCTGGAAGGCTTGAGCGACCGCGAAGCGTTGCTGGCCTTTGGTGAGCATTACCGCAGCGTGGTCGCCACGCCAGATGGCAGCGACCACGGCAATATTCGTGCGTTGATCGCGTATGGCCTGGCTGGGGTGAAGTTTGCCCAGCAGCCGCTCAAGCGCCTGGCTTGATGACAATGGGGCTGCCTGCGTAGCCCCTTGGCTTGCGGCGTCAGCGCAGCCGCTGGCCGGGCGTGCCTGGTGACAGCTGGCCGTGTTGCAACCATTCCAGTGCAATCGGCCACAGCGTCTGCCTGAAGCGGTCATGAAAGAAGGCAAAGTGGCCGATCTCGGCGACGTGTATGTCTGCCGGGGCAATTCGCAGATGCGCGGGTTGCGCCTCGCTCAGATAAGCCAGTAAACGCTCGGTCGCGGCCACCGTGCCGAACGGGTCATCGCTCAAGCTGATGGCCAATGTTACCGCGCGCACCTGAGCGAATGGCCTTGTCGCCAGCAAGCGCCCGCTAGGACGCTGTTCGTACGCAGGCGTGGGCGTACTCCAGTCAGCGACAACCCCTGCTGGGGTATCTTCCAGCCAACCCAGGCGTTTGCCCGGGAAATAGCCCATCACCCTGGTCAGCAGCGGCATTGCCACATGCCATTTGGCCAACAAGCGCCAGCGCTGCGCCGCGGCATAGTCGCGCCAATAGGCAAACTGCGCACCGACCATCACCACCCGCCGCACCTGCTGCGCCGAGGGCGCCAGGCCTACCGCCCAACCGCCGAAGCTGTGCCCGACCACATCCACTGGCTGCCCGGGGAAATGCTCGGCCGCATACTGCAGCATGGCCTCGAAATCCAGTTGCCCCCAATCGCTCCATGACGCCGTGAAGCCACGCAACGACGGTGGCCGTGATTCGCCGATGCCGCGATAATCGAAGCACAGCACATCACAGCCCTGGGCAAACAGGTAGTCGGCAAAGCGCGAGTAGTAAGCGCAGCGCACCGAAGTGGCCGGGTTGATGATCACCAGCGGGCGCTGGGGATCAGGTCGAGCATGGCGCCAGACAAAACCGCCGAGGCTGTAGCCATCGGCGGCTTTGTGGCGCAGGGCGCTGGCGGGTTGGGTCAGGCTGCTCATGGCGGACTCTTTGTTGGAGTCCGCTCACGCTAGCAAAATTTCAGCCCCACGCCATCACCAGACACGCGCTTCGCAGATTACAGCTGAACGCAGTCGAACTGGACGTCGGTCGCCACGTCTGCATCGTAGTCGACGTCAGCGCGTTCGAAGCCGAACAGGTTGAGGAACTGCTTCTTGTAACCGGCGTAGTCGGTCATTTCGAACAGGTTCTCGGTGGTCACTTGTGGCCACAGGGCCTTGCACGCATCCTGGACGTCGTCGCGCAGTTCCCAGTCGTCCAGGCGCAGGCGGCCTTTTTCGTCGACTTCAGCCGGCGCGCCGTCCTGTCGGAACAAGCGGTCGCGGAACATGCGATCGAGCTGGTCCTGGGTACCTTCGTGCAGACCCTTTTCCTGCATGATCTTGAACACCATCGACAGGTACAGCGGCATTACCGGGATCGCCGAGCTGGCCTGGGTGACCACCGACTTGAGCACGGCAACGTTGGCGCCACCCTTGATCTTACTGGCGAGCTTCTGGTCCAGGCGCAGGGCGGTGTCGTCCAGGTCCTGCTTGGCCTTGCCCAGTGCACCGTGCCAGTAGATCGGCCAGGTGATTTCGGTGCCGATGTAGCTGAACGCGACGGTACGTGCCTGCTCGGCCAGCACGCCGGCATCAGCCAGAGCGTCGATCCACAACTGCCAGTCCTGACCACCCATGACGGTGACGGTGTCGGCGATTTCCTGCTCGGTGGCCGGCTCGATCGAGGCTTCGGTGATCACGTCTTTGTTGGTGTCGATGGCAGTCGACTTGTACGGCTGGCCGATTGGTTTGAGCGACGAGCGAATCACTTCGCCAGTCAGTGGCAGCTTGCGCACAGGCGAGGCCAGCGAGTAGATGACCAGGTCAACCTTGCCGCCCATTTCGTTTTTGATCAGCTCGATGACCTTGGCGCGGGCTTCATCGGAGAAGGCGTCACCGTTGATCGACTTGCTGTACAGGCCTTCAGCCTTGGCGAACTTGTCGAATGCAGCAGCGTTGTACCAGCCCGCGGTGCCTGGCTTGGTTTCGGTGCCTGGCTTTTCGAAGAACACGCCGAGGGTGTCGGCCTTGAAGCCGAAGGCTGCAGTGATGCGTGCTGCCAGGCCGTAGCCGCTGGAAGCACCGATCACCAGGACCTTTTTCGGACCATCATCGCGCACGCCCAGCTTACGGGTGGCTTCGATCTGGTCACGGACGTTGAGCTCGCAGCCCTTCGGATGGGTCGTGGTGCAGATGAAACCGCGAACCTTGGGATGAATGATGGCCAATGTCTGTACCTCGTCAGGTTTAGGCTAGGGAGCCGTGCCGCGCGGGCCGGTTCCGTTTGATCTGAGGGTGAGACTACCCCCGCAAGTTATCCGACACATATTACGGGCTGACGGGGGGTGGTTCCAACCGCAGATCGCCCCAGCTGCTCACGCAGCCACTGCATGAACGCCCGCGCCAGCGGGTCATCCTGGCTGTCGCGGTGCACCAGGCACGCCCACGCCGGGCCCCTGACCCGCTGCGCCGACAACGCCTGCATTCACTGCGTCACTCATCAGTGCCCTGCCGTCTAACGGGGTGATTGATTAGCTTTGCGGATCAATGCCAAAGAAAAACAAACTTAACAAATGAACCGTTTGCGCCGATGCTGGTTGGTACTGCGTCGCCTCGTCGCGCCACCTTCATCGGAGAACAACAACATGCATGAAGTCGTCATCGTCGCCGCCACCCGTACCGCCATCGGCAGTTTTCAGGGCGCTCTGGCCAGCGTGCCAGCCGTCGATCTGGGCGCTGCGGTGATCAAGCGCCTGCTCGAACAGACCGGGCTGGACCCGGCGCAGGTCGATGAGGTTATCCTCGGCCAGGTGCTGACCGCCGGCGCCGGGCAAAACCCGGCGCGTCAGGCTGCGGTCAAGGCCGGCTTACCGTTCAGCGTGCCGGCGCTGACCCTGAACAAAGTCTGCGGCTCAGGCCTCAAGGCGCTGCACCTGGCGACCCAGGCGATTCGCTGTGGCGATGCCGAGGTGGTCATAGCCGGCGGCCAGGAGAACATGAGCCTGGCGCCCTACGTCATGCCCTCGGCCCGCACCGGTCAGCGCATGGGCCATGGCCAGTTGATCGACAGCATGATCAGCGACGGCCTGTGGGACGCCTTCAACGATTACCACATGGGCATCACAGCCGAGAACCTGGTCGACAAGTTCGACATCAGCCGTGAACAGCAGGACGCCTTTGCCGCCGAATCCCAGCGCAAGGCCGTCGCCGCCATCGAGGCCGGGCGTTTCAAGGACGAGATCACGCCCATCGTGCTGCCGCAGAAAAAGGGCGAGCCAAAGGTGGTCGAGCGCGACGAGCAACCCCGCCCCGAATCCACCGCCGAAGCACTGGCCAAACTGCGTCCGGCGTTCAAGAAAGACGGCAGCGTCACCGCCGGCAACGCCTCCAGCCTCAACGACGGCGCAGCGGCGGTACTGCTGATGAGCGCGGCCAAAGCCACCGAGCTGGGCCTGCCGGTGCTGGCCAGGATTGCCAGCTACGCCAGTGCTGGGGTCGACCCGGCGATCATGGGCATTGGCCCGGTGTCGGCAACCCAGCGCTGCCTGGCCAAGGCCGGCTGGCAGTTGGCCGACCTGGACCTGATCGAAGCCAACGAAGCCTTCGCCGCGCAGGCGCTGGCGGTGGGCAAGTCGCTGGAATGGGATGCCGACAATGTCAACGTCAACGGCGGCGCCATTGCCCTCGGTCACCCGATTGGTGCATCCGGTTGCCGCGTGCTGGTAACCCTGCTGCACGAGATGATCAAGCGTGATGCCAAAAAAGGCCTGGCGACCCTGTGCATCGGTGGTGGTCAGGGCGTGGCGCTGGCGATCGAGCGCTAGGTTGGCGATTATGTGAACCGGGCTGGCGGCGTGTGCCGGCAGCCTGGTTGTTCAAGAAGGTTCAGAAGCGCTCGTCAGCGATGGCTGGCAGAGTCAGCTCACGCACGTAGCTGGCTGGCGACAAGCTGAGCAATGTGCGCACCATCAGTACCACATCCTGCACCGGAATCAACTCGCCTGCCCCGCGTGCTGCGGCCTCGGCCAACGGCACTTCAAGGCCGTCTTCGGTATTCAGGTAGCCGAGATTGAGGCAGGTGACGCCGAGCTGTTGATCTCGGTAGCCTTCGCGCAGCGCTTCGGCGATACCGCGCAAAGCGAATTTCGATGCACCAAAGGTAACTTCAGGGCGACCGCTCTGACTCAGGCCGGAGGTCGAGCCGGTGAGGATGATTCGCGGCGCTTGGCTGCGCAACAGAACCGGCAGCAGACGTTTGATCAGCAGGATTGTCGCGGTGATATTGCAGCTGACCATGTGCTCCAGCTGCTTATCATCGTCGCTTGAAAAACTGTAGCCGGCTTCGAACGCCTGCGTCTCCCACAAACCAAGGTTGTAGATCAGGGCATCGATACCGCCCGCCTCTACTGCATGTGCAATCTGCCGCGCGGCCAACTTGGGCTGGCCCATGTCCGCTGCGATCCACTGCACTGCAATGCCATCGCGAACCGGCAGCGGTTCAGGCTGCGTGCGTGACACCCCGATCAGCGTATCGCCCGTTGCTCCCAGCCCGTCGATCAATGCCTTGCCCAGCCCTTTGCTGGCACCCACCACCAGAACTCTCATTCCAACACTCCCTGTAGGCCGGATGGCCGAGCGGCATCGAAACAGAACTCGGCAGGTGCGGCAAAGCCAGGTTGTATCTGGATATGAATAGTGGCTCGTCTACTACGCGGCGCAAGCCTGGGCTACGTGCGTTTGGTTGAGCGTCTTGGTCAGCAGGGCTACCTGCTGGCACTTGTCAGCGGCGAGGGCGAGCTCATTGTTGTGCTCGGCATCGTCTTGCGTGTCAGCGCTGTGCAGCAGCGGGCACGACGGCGCTACCCACAACCGGTCGCCCAGGCGCTCGGCGGCGAGGCGCAGGACGTGCAGCGCATCGTCCAGATTCCAGTGCCCGTTGTTACGGCCACTGACTACGCCAAGCGAAAGCACCTTGTACGCCGGCAGGCGATCAAGAATGGTCGGGAATTGTTCAGGGGCCTGCACCAGGTCGATGTGCAGGCCGTCGACCGGAAGATTGGCGGCCAGGCCGAGGTTGGCGTTCAGGCCGCCAAAGTAGGTCGCGACCAGCTTTTTCAGCGGCGCACGCTGAAGGATGTTGTAAACCCGCTCGTAGGCATTCTTCCAGGCCTGTGGCAGTTCCAGCGCCAGGATCGGTTCGTCGATCTGTACCCACTCCACACCTTGCGCAGCCAGCTGGTTGAGGATCTGGTCGTACAGCGGCAGCAGGCGATCGAGCAAGTCCAGTTTGTCGAAGTCGCCACCTTGGCATTCACCCAGCCACAGGTAAGTCAGCGGGCCGAGCACGACTGGCTTGACCGCATGGCCGAGCGCTTTGGCCTCGTTTACCTCTTCAAGCAGTTGCTCCCAGTTCAAAGCGAACTGCTGATCAACGCTGAGCTGCGGGGCCAGGTGGTGGCTGTTGCGGTCGAACCACTGTGTCAGCTCCAGCGCGTGGTCGCTGACTGGCAGCAGCTCGATGCCTGCGTCTGTCTGCAGCTGCCAGTGCTTGGCACGCAACTCACGGCCCACCGCACGCAGGCCGGCTTCATCCAGCGCGCCCGTGAGGAACGCCTGCTGGGCCTTCTTCAGTTCGGGATCGCAGCCGATGCGTGGAAAGCCGAGATTGTGTGCCAGTGCCATGAGAGGTGTTCCTTGCCGTTGAATTTCAATGGGGCAAGTCTGTGGGAGATGCGATGCTGAGACAAACTCATATAATTTGTGATCATCTCAAGAAATTCTCATACAACGCTTTGACGTACACCGACTTAAGATTGGCCCAGCCGCGCCATGGCATGTCTTTTCCACACCTGTCACCAGCGCAATCAGACAAGCCAACCTCACCCATCTGCCGCACAATGCCGGCCAGATCCACTGCCGGTGCCGAGCCCCGCATGAGCCTGCTGAAAACCGCGCTGCATGAGCACGCCTTCGTCTGCATCATGGAATTCGTGCCCAAGCCCTCTGCCGAGCGCTTCGCCGCGCTTGAAGCGATCATGGCCCGCAAACAGCTGTGCGGCTGGCCACTGACCGTGTCCATCGGCGACCGCGTCGGCAGCCCGTTAGATATGTCACCGCTGGACGCCTTCAATTCGCTCGCCACACCCGTACCCGCCCTGCTGCATTTCTCCGGTAAGGCCCGTGAGCGCCATGACCTGCTCAGCCAGCTGCAACACATGGATGCCGCCGGCCTCGACCAGTTGCTGATCCTTACCGGCGATCGCCTGCCCGGACATACACCCGGCCAGCAGCCAGTGCGTTACCTCGAGTCCGTCGCCGCCCTGCAGATCGCCCGCCAGGCCCGCCCCGACTGGCTGCTCGGCGCCGCTCTCAACCCGTTCAAGTACCGCGAAGAAGAAGGCGCTGCGCAGTATCTCAAGGCTGAGAAAAAGCTCAGTGCCGGTGCTGACTTCCTCACCCTGCAGCTCGGCTACGACGATCAAAAACATCAGGAAGCGCTGCAGTGGATGGCTCGTCAGCGCACACCGAAACCGCTGATCGCCTGCCTTATGGCGCTCACCCACGGCCGCGCGCAGATGCTCGAACACGTTGCCGGCGCCGTCGTCACTCCGTCCATGCGCGACGTGCTCGCGGCTGAGCTGGCAGTGTCCAAAGCGTATGCCCAGGCGCGCAGTATTCAGCGGCTGGCGTTGCAGGTGATTGGCTTGAAGTTGATGGGGTATGCCGGCGTGCATTTGTCCGGCGTGCACGACCTTGCGCAGTTGCACGCGCTGGAACATGAACTGGAGCAGTTGCAGGCCGGTGTTCACAGCCTTGCAGAATGGGCGCCCGCCTGGGTGGCCAGCTGGCAGATGCCAGACCTGCCCGCCGTGACCTTCACCCCGCCCGGCGCGGACTGGCGGCTTGGCCAGTCACAGGTCAGCGCCAGCCCGCGGGAGCGGGTTCGCTATCACTTGCTGTCGGGTATGCATGGACTGTTGTTCGACCGCGAGAACTGGGCTAGCCGTGCGTTTGGCTGGGCTGTGACCAGACCTTTGTGGTCAACACCTGGCGCCGCACGCCTGCTGCATGGCCTTGAGCGCGGCATCAAAAGACCCTTGGTTGGTTGCGACACCTGCGGCAGTTGTCGCCTTCAAGACACCCTCTACATTTGCCCAGAATCCTGCCCCAAAGGCCTCGCCAACGGCCCCTGCGGCGGCACCTCGCTGAACCGCTGCGAGTTCGGTGATCGCGAGTGCGTGCATGGCGTTAAGTACCGCGTGGCCAAGACTGTAGGCGAGACCGATGTGTTGCGGGAGCGGTTGATCCCTTGCGTCGAAGTCGAGAACCGCCACCGCAGCTCGTGGCCGGTGTGGTTTCAACCGGCGCCGGTGGTCAAGGTTGAGCCGGTTGTTGGGGTGGTTGCGGTGCGGCGGGCTGCGGGTTCGGAGTCTGTACGGCGTAACACAGAGATTGCTGAGATGGATAACTGAGGCTGCCGACGAGTCACTCCAGCGGCGTACGCTTTTGACTCAATGCCGCACTCGAAAGGCCAGATGCGACAAGCGTGAGGCTTGGGCCCACGTTCAGCCCATTTACCAGCCGTGGCCGCTGGTACAGGTAGCGAGATAAAACTGTGACGAAAATGCCCATCAAGGCAAAACCCCTTTCAGCACAGCTCCATCTACCGCAGGAACTCGCACACGCAGTGCAATCAGCAACGCGGCCAGCAGCATCAGCACGGCCGCCGCTACGAAGACGCCTGCGCTGCCACCGAGGCTGAACATTGCCCCACCCGCGGCTGCGCCTGTGGCGATGGCCGACTGCACAGACGCTACCACCATGCCTCCAGCGCTCTCCGCTTGATCCGGGACCGCGCTGGCGACCCAGTTCGACCATGCCACCGGCACACTCCCAAAGGCCAGGCCCCAGACCGCCAGCAGTACAGCCTGCCCAGGCACCGAAGCTGGCAACAAGACCAGCGCCAGTGCCGCAACGCCTACCAACGCTGGCATCAACACCAGAGTGGCCAATGGGTGACGAGTGAGCATCCACCCGGCCACCAACGTGCCGACAAAGTTCGCCACACCAAAACCCAGCAACATCAGCGACAGGCCCTGCGGGCCAATGCCGGTCGTATCTTCGAGGAATGGCCAGATATACGTGAACATCGCGAAGTGGCCGCTGTGCACCAGCACACAACCGAACATCCCCATAGCAATGCCTGGGCGCTGCAACACTTCAAGCACCGTACGCAGGCGTGCCGGCCGACGTGGCGCAAGGCTCGGCAGCGTAAGCGACTGGAAAACCAGGGTCACAACCCCCACCGCCGCCGCTGCAAAGAACGCGCTGCGCCAGCCATAGAGCCCGCCCAGATAACTACCCAGCGGGACCGCGACCACCGTCCCGACGGCGATGCCGCTGAAAATGATCGAGAGCGCTCGCGGCAACAAAGCCACGGGCACCAAGCGCATCGCCACCGCTGCCGCCATGCTCCAAAACCCACCAAGCGCGATGCCGAGCAAGATACGCATCAACAACAGCACCGCGAAACTGGAGGAAACGGCGACCAGCAGGTTGGATGCGATCATCAACGTGGAAAACCCCAGCAACACCCAGCGCCGATCGATACTTCGAGTCAGGCCTGGCACCAACAGGCCAGCGAACAGCGCCACCACCGCTGTCACCGTTACCGCTTGGCCAGCCAGCGCTTCGGACACCCCCAGCTCGGTTGCCATCGGCGTCAACAGGCTGGCCGGAAGGTACTCAGCGGTCAGCAAGCCAAACACGCCCATCGCCAACGAGAATACGGCCATCCACGCTGGAGTTGTAGGTTCTGCATCCGGCGCGGCGCCGCGACGGCTGTCGGGTACGGCATTGCATATAAGGTCAGTCACTGCATGGATCTCCCAATCTTCAATTGCGACCGGTAGTCTCGGCGCGAGAATCCGGATGATCTATGATCGAAAAACTCAACTTTTTGATTAAAACACCGGACCGATGTCGACAGACCAATTTGCCCTCTCTTCCGACCTCATCAACGAGCTGTTGCGCGGCATGCGCCTGCGCGGTGTCGAGTACCGCCGTATCCAGGCGGGCCCAGCCTTCGGCTTGGCCTTCGCTGCCAAACCCGGGCATGCTTGGTTCCACTTCCTGGCGGTCGGCAACGCGGTGCTACGCATGGAAGACGGGACGACCTATGCGCTGTCCGCCGGTAACGCCGTCTTCATCTGCCATGGCGCGGCCCATCACTTGCTCTCGCATACGCAGGTACCCGCGCAGGACATTGATCTGCTGGACGGCGAGCCTCTCGGCGAAACCGTCAGCGCGGTGGACACCGGAACCGATCCCGGCTCCATGCCGACCACGCTGTTGTTCAGTGGATGCATGGAATTCGAATTGGGCAGCCTCCATGGCCTTGGCAAGCTGATGCCTGGCCTGATGCTTATTGATGCCGGCGGCCAGCGTTACCCCGGGCTGGTGCCTATTCTCACCACCATGGAGCGCGAGGTCAGCGCCGCACGCGTTGGCTTCGCCGGCATCCTCGCGCGATTGGCCGATGTGGTCGCCGCCATGGTCGTTCTCGGTTGGGTCGAGTGCGCCTGCGGCAACGCCTCCGGCCTGGTTGCCGCTCTGCGCGATCCGCGGCTGGCAGGTGCACTTCTGGCGCTTCATCAGCAACCGGGCCGAGACTGGACCGTCGAGCAGTTGGCGGAGCAATGCAATACCTCCCGCTCGGTCTTCGCCGAGCGCTTCCAACTGACGATTGGCCTGAGCCCACTGCGCTACGTTACCGAAGTGCGAATGCGGCTTGCCAGCCAGTGGCTGACGCTGGAAAGAGTACCTATTGAAGAGGTCGCGCAGCGGTTGGGCTATACGTCTCAGGCGGCCTTCAGTCGGGCGTTCAAGCGAGTTACAGGCACGACGCCTGGGTTGAGTCGCAGGTTGAGGCAGTTGGCTGCCACCTGACGTGAGGAAAATTAGTGCGGGTGCCGAATAAACCCCTGCAGACGCGGTCATAGCGAAAATTCTGCAGGAAATGGGTCAATGACGACACGCTTGAGATTCTGTTTAGTGCTGTTGCCGATGTTCGCAGGTTGCAAGTATCTTCCCCACACCGATTACTTTGTCGCACCAGCGAATGAGCCGAATCCGGCCTGGATTCGTGTCGTCAATTTCACCCAGCATGCGGCAATCTACCAGACCGAAAACGGTGTGAAGACCGGCGGTGTGGTGCGTACCGGGCCTCTCCCCTTTACCCATACCCAAGACATTGGCATGCCCAAAGCGGGGCAAGACCTGACCTGGGACTACTACGAATCAACGATTCGGCCGGGCCTGGAAACAACTGTGTATATGACATGGGAGGGCTCGCGTACCAGGACCTGCTTTGTCACAACCCAATTCACACCTGAAGCCGGGCGCTACTATCAGTTCCTCCTCACTTCAGGTTCCAGTGGAAAATGCACGCTGTCCCCAACGCTGATCGAGCGTGACAAAGAAGGTACGGGCTGGCATCTGGTCCGTAACGAAAATGTAACCTACAAGAATGCTGGGCCAACCGCCGAGACCTTCTACACCAACAGTCAATTCGAAAACCCTGACTACCAGCCACCGCCCGAGCTGTACCCGGGCACAGACGTCAGATAGCGGCTACCCCTCAGGCCCAGCGACTCAGGTATCAGATATGAAGCCACAACCGCTGCATATGGTTGCAGATGTGAAAATACCTTGCGCCTACCGCCCCAGCGTCTCGACGATCGTGTTGTTTGGTCTTGAGGTTGCGGGTGAGCACGAGCCGCCGGTATACATGGAGATTCGCTTCGTGGACTACGCCAGCCAGCAGATTGAAGGCGATCATTTGATGATTACGCTGGAGCTGGCTCTGGAATCCGCCGAGCGGGATTACGGGATCAGCAAGGATGATTGGCGCCAGATGAGCGACGCAGAAATTGCCCGTATCCGCTGGTCATGATCTGATGGTCAAATACTCCAACTGTACGGTGGCTGTCAGGCAACTTCCACATGGAGCCGAGCCAGGCAAACCCGTGGCGTTGGACGACAGCAAAATGTGTCGGTTGGCAGACAATTACTGAGCGTTCCAAGGCTCGAAGCTGATCCGCCTGATGCCACCGCGTTGATTGCCGCCGCATTTTCGCAAAGAAACTAATTATTCGGTTTGTCTAAGGCAACCGCTTCTCCATCGGCTGATAGACGAGCCCGGCGGATTCACCTACGTCACCTGCCAGGACGAACCCGTAGCGTTGGTATGATGCCACCGAAGACAACGAGGCATTCACGGTCACTACCTCTGCCCTGGCCTGCTCCAGCGCAGCATTTACAAGGTGCCTGCCGATACCTCGACGCTGCCAGCTCGGCGCGACGAACAGCATCGCCACGTGGCGCCCTTGCTTGAGCTCGACCAGCCCTGTTATCACGCCATCCGCTTCACAGACCAACATCAGATTGTCGCCCTGCTTACGCTCGGCAAACGCGTCCACGGATGCCACCTTGGCGAAGGTTTCCACGCCCTGCGCTGATAGCGAGGGCGCAACTGCCAGCATGAACGCATCAATACAAATGGCGCTGGCGAGGGGCAGGTCATCATCAGTCAGTTTGCGTACGTGCATGGGAGTCGTCCCTGTCTGCAGGATGGAGAGTGGATTATGTCTTTACTGAGCACGCGCGTTATCAGATACGCCTGTCCTACTCTTCACTCGTGTCACGGCCGGTACAGCGGGAATGCTTCCATCAGCGGCGGGATTTCCTGCCCCATCGCTATTGCGCTCTCGGTGGGATCGTTCGGTTTTGGAATGGTCCGGGCGAAGTGAAAAATGATGGTCTGGCCAGTGGTGCCATCGGTGTAGTACTTGAAGTAACTAATCTCCGAAAACTGCCCGTCCTTACGGACTGAATCGGGGTAGTACATCATCGCGTAGTCGATCCCGGTTCTATTTTTTGTCAGCAGGACTGCCGGCATGTTCGGGTTTTCCTGCTGATGCAGCTGGATGGCACGTTTGGCCAGGTCGAGGGGTTTGAAGCGGTTCATCTCGCGAGGCACGACAGTAAAGTCGACCATCTCGGTCCAGGCATCCATGCTTTCATCTTCAGGGAAATATTCCCACAGGCCCTGCTTCTGGAACTTGAGGACAAACGTCTTCCCACCGAACTGCACCGATTTGGTTTCAGCTATTGAAGGGCTGGCCTTGGTGGCGGTGAGCGGCGTGGAGCAGCCGGAAAGCAGGAGCAAGGTTGATAGCACAAGCAATATGGCTTTCATTTCAATCCTTTGAAAAAGTGCATCAGGCAATTTTTTGCGCAGCTAACAATAGCTCAAGGCAACTTTGAATACCTGCTTATCTAGCGGCTGATCGCAGCAGTATTAGTACCTACAGCCGGGCGAATCTGACAGTCTGTGCTGGTCATCTCCACCTTAAGTACCAGGCCTGTCAAGGTCCCTGCAATTTTCCTGAATTTTCCTCTGTCTTGAGATCGCTGGGAGATCAAGAGCGGGGATGCTGCGCGCCCCTTCGCGGGCAAGCCCGCTCCCACAGGGTTAGGCAGCGCTGTTGAAATCCGGCTTCAAAACCACTGCGGTCCCTGTGGGAGCGGGCTTGCCCGCGAAGGGCCGCTCAGCGGCCCCAAGCGTTGCTGGCTGACATCAAATTCAGTGAGGAATACCAAGACCTTGAAAGGCCTGACCTTAAGTAAGCAACGTAACCTACGGTTCGATACCCGCCGACCGCTACCTCTCCAAACTACCCCGCGCCGCCTCCCTCAACATCTCCCCCGCTAACACCCGAAACCTCTGGGTCAGCACGTTCTTAGGCCGGTCGGACGACAACAGCAAATACGTATAAAACCGCAACTCAGGCGCAAACGGCCGGATGTCGATATCGGTATGCAGGTACTCGTTGGCCACCAGCGGGCTGACCACGCTGACGCCCAGCCCAAGCCCGACCAGTGAGCAGACAGTGGCAGCATGGGTCGCATCCATGTTCAGCACGCGCGGATCTTCTTCGGCAAACAGTCGGTCGAGCCGCGTGCGGGAGCCGTCGGTGTGCGACAGCGAGATGAATTCCTCGCCCTTCAAATCTGCCGGTGTCACTACCTCCAAGGCACCAAGCCGATGCCCTTTGGGGAAAATGCACACCCCAGGCACATCACAGATGATTTCCGACTGCACCCCCGCCATGTCCTCGGCCACATACGACACTAGGCATACATCGCAGAAACGGGTGGCCGCCCAGTGCGCGACGTTGGGCGAGTCATTGGTGTGGATCGATATATGCACGTGTGGGTTCTGCTGGCGAAAGCGCTGGATGATCGCCGGCAGCAGGCCGTGGGTCAGCGACGGCACAGCGCCGATGCGCAAGCGCCCGGTGCCGCCGCGCTTGAGGTGCTGGGCGGAGTTTTCCAGGCTATGCAGGCCGATGAAGGCGCGCTCGACGTCGGCGAAAAACTGCGCGCCTTCATCGGTTGGCACCAATCGTGCGCCCACCCGCTCAAACAATTTGAAGCCGTTGGCCCGCTCGAGTTGTGCGATCAGGCGGCTGACATTCGGCTGCGAGGTATGCAACGCCTGCGCCGCCGCCGTCATGGAGCCGCTGACCATCACCGCGCGGAAGGTTTCGATCTGCTTGAAGTTAATGGCCATATCATTTCTGCATGACTGGTTGATGGATTGTCATTTGATTGCATGACCCGAAGATTTTATAACTAGATCCACATCGACGTCTGCCCCGATGCAGCGCGATGCCAACCGAGCGCATACCCGCAACAACAAAAACAAAACCGGTGCTCAAGCTTCATTTCAGCTCTGCCCTTGTACTCATCGTTTCGCCGCACGCCAGTGGGGCGATGCAGCCCGGTAATCAGGAGGCATCATGTCGTTCTCGTATAAAAAACTAAGCGCTGCACTGGCCCTTTCGTGCGTGTCGCTGGCGGCGGTGTCCACCGCACAGGCCGTCGACTTGCCGGCCGTTTCTGCAGCTATCAAAGAGGCAGGCCAGCTGCGAGCTGGCGTGCGTTGCGACCAGCCGCCTTATGGCTATCAAGACAACAAGGGCGACTTTGCCGGCGTCGAAGTAGAGATGGCAAAGCAGGTGTCACTGTGGGCCCTGGGCTCCAAGGACAAGGTCAGCTTTACCTGCGTGACTGCCGAAAACCGAGTGCCGCAACTGCTCGGGCGCAAGGTCGACTTCCTCATCGCCACCCTCGGCGTAACCCCGGAGCGTCAGCGCGTGATCGACTTCACCACGCCCTACCGCTGGGGCGCGAGTGATGTGGTGGTGAAGAAAGACAGCCCAGCGCAGAAGATCGCCGACCTCAAGGGCAAGACCCTCGCCACGCTCAAGGGCTCGGTGCAGGCCAAGTGGTTCGAAGACCACATGCCCGACGTGAAAACCCTGCGCATGAACAGCGCCGCCGATGCCCTGCAAGCCTTCCGCCAAGGCCGCGCCGATGCCTACACCCACGACGCCGCAACGCTGGTGGTGGTGGCCGACAACGACAAGGACGCGCGCCTGATCGGCGAACCGTTCCAGATCTCCGACGCGGCCATCGGTGTGCGCAAGAACGAAGAGCAGTGGCGCGACTTCCTCAGCGCGGCGGTGCTGCGCATGCGTGAAGAGCACCTGTACCGCGGCTGGGTAGAGCAGTTCGTACCGAAGAATATCCAGGGCTATTACATCAGTGTGTTCGAGCAGGCCAAACCTGCCGAATCGCTCTGATCGGCCGCGATCATGGATTTCGACATCCATTACTTGATAGCGCAGTGGCCTGCGCTGCTCGACGGCGTGTTGATGACGCTGAAGATCACCGCGCTGGCCATCTTCTTTTCAATGCTGATCGGTGTGCTGGGCGGCGCGGTGCGGGTGATGAAAGTGCCGGTGCTGTCGCAGGCGGTGGTGCTGTACGTGGAGTTGATCCGCAATACGCCGATCCTGGTGCAGTTGTTCTTCATCTTCTACGGTCTGCCAGCCATTGGCCTAGGGTTGTCGCTGTTCTGGTCGGGGGTGGTGTGCCTGTCGCTGTGGGCTGGGGCCTACCAGATCGAGAACATCCGCGGCGGCCTGGCCACCGTGGAGCGCGGCATGCGCGAGGCGAGCCTGGCACTCAGCCTCAAGCCGGCGCAGTACTTTGCCCTGATCGCCCTGCCGATCGCGTTTCGCACCAGCCTGCCGGCGATGCTCAACACTGCGATCTCGCTGCTGAAGAACTCTTCGTACCTGCAGGCCATCGGTCTGGCGGAATTGACCTTCGTCGCGGTGGACCGCATCGCCACGGACTTTCGCGCCATCGAGATGTTCACGGCCATCTGCGTCATGTACCTGGTGCTGGTCGGCGTGCTCGCGCTGCTGACTGCGCGCCTTTCCGCCCACTTACAACGCCCTTTCCGGCAGTGAGGCGAGCATGAACTTCATCTTCGAAAACTGGAGCTTCGTTTTAAAAGGGTTGTTGATGACCCTGCAGCTGGCGCTGGTGGTGCTGTTGTTCACCACGCTGATCTCGGCCGTGCTCGGCGTGCTGGCCACGGTCAAGAACCGTGTGCTGTGGTGGACGATTCATGCCTACGTGGAGCTGTTCCGCTCCATTCCGCTGATCGTCAACGTGTTCTTCATCTTCTTCGGCGCGCCGATGTTCGGCGTCGATCTGAGCCCGTTTGCCGCCGTCACCGTCGGCCTGACCTTGTGGGGTAGCGCCAACGGTATCGAGATCGTGCGGGGCGGGTTGGAGTCGGTGTCCCGCCACCAGTGGAAAAGCGCCTGGGCGCTGGGCCTGCGCCCCTGGCAGATCTACCTGCACGTGATCGTGCCGCAGTCGATGAAAGCCATTCTGCCGGCCTATACCGGGCTGCTGACGATCCTCGTGCAAGCCACGTCGCTGGGTGCCCTGGTCGGTGTAGGCGAATTCCTCAAGGTCGGCCAGATCATCATCGAACGGGAAACCGTAATGACCGGCGTCAGCCCGGCCTTCTCGGTCTACGCCGTGGTGTTGCTGGTGTACTTCGTCATCTGCTCGGCACTGACCTGGCTTAGCCGTTATCTCGAACGTCGTCTGGGTCGCCCGGCGGTACGTACTTCCATTGGAGAGGTTCCAACATGCAAGAATCCAAAGTCAGTCGGCGTCTGAAAGAAAGCACCGCGCCGGAAGTCAACGAGTACATCTATCGCCCGCGCCTGGAAGGCTTCGCCAGCGGTTTCGCCAACCTGGGCAACGTCAACAAGGCGCACATCCTGATGCTTGCCGAACAGGGGCTGATTCGCGGCGAACATGCCAGTGCGCTGGCCAAGGGTGTGCTGGACATGGAGCAGGCCGGGCCGGATGCGGTCGAGCTGGACCCGTCCCGCGAAGACGCCTACTTCAACTACGAAGCGCACCTGATCGAGCAGATCGGCGCCGACATCGGCGGGCGCCTGCACACCGGTCGCAGCCGCAACGACATACTCGCCACGCTCGACCGCCTGCGCTGCCGCGAGCTGTTGATGGACCTGATCGATGAACTGGTGACCGTGCGCGCCACGGCCCTGCGCTGCGCCGCGATGTACGCCGAAGTGGTGATGCCCGGCTACACCCACCTGCAGCCGGCGCAACCGATCACCTACGGCTACTATCTGAGCGCGGTGGAACAGGCGCTGGAGCGCGACAGCAAGCGCCTGATCCAGACTCTGGAGTCGATGAACCAGTGTCCACTCGGCGCAGCCGCTTTCGCCGGCACGCCGTTCGACATCGACCGCGCACGCACCGCCGAGCTGCTTGGCTTCGACGGCTACCTGGACAACGCGCTGGACGCCATCGGCTCACGCGACTTTCTGCTCGAAAGCCTGTCGCACCTGAGCCACCTGGCGGTGTTCTGGAGCCGCGTCGCGCAGGACTATTTTGTCTGGAGCACCCATGAGTTCAACCTCATCGACTTCCCCGACAGCGTCGCCGCCACCTCCAGCATCATGCCGCAAAAGAAAAACCCCACCGTGCTCGAGTACCTCAAGGGCCGCAGCGGGCACATCGTCGGCCTGCTGATGGGCGCCAGCGTGAGCATCAAGGGCACCAACTTCTCCCACACCGGCGACGGCAACCGCGAAGGCACCCGCGGCTTCTGGGAAGCCGCCGAAGAAACCCTACGCTGCCTGAAACTGCTCGACCTGGTGCTGCGCACCGCAACGCCCAACATCGACCTGGCGGTACGCCGCGCCGGTGAAGACTTCTCCACCGCCACCGGCCTTGCCGACCTGATGGTGCGCGAAGTCGACCTGTCGTTCCGCGAAGCCCACCATGTGGTCGGCGGCGTGGTGCGGATGGCCATGGACCAGGGCCTGCCGGCCAACCAGATCACCACGCAGATGGTCGATGCCTGCGCCCTCGAGCAACTCGGTCACGCCCTCAATCTGCCCGAGCAGAAAGTCCGTGATTGCCTCGACCCGGTCAGCAACGTGCAAGGCCGCAGCTCCGCAGGCGGCCCCTCGCTCGGCTCACTCAAGCCAAGCCTGGCGCGTGCCAGCGAGCGCCTGAGCGCCGAACGCATTGCCAACCAGCAACGCCGCGAGCGACTCAGCGCGGCCGACCTCAACCTGCAAACCCTGACCCGGGCACAGGCGGGCGTATGAGCACGATCCTGACGGTTCGCGACCTGCACAAAAGCTTCGGTGCGCACGAGGTGGTCAAGGGCGTGGACATGGACGTTCAACAAGGCGAAGTGGTGGTCATCATCGGCCCCAGCGGCTCGGGCAAGTCGACCTTCATCCGCTGCCTGAACAGCCTGGAAGAGCCGTCCCTCGGCACCGTGGTGATCGCCAATGGCGACTCGGCCAATGCCGGTGACCGCAAAGCCCTGGCCAGGCTGCGCGAAGAGGTGGGAATGGTGTTTCAGGCCTACACCCTGTTCCCGCACATGAGCGTGCTGGCGAACATGATGCTCGCCCCGGTCAAGCTCAAGCGCTCGAGCAAACAGGAAGCCCACACCCACGCCCTCGCCCTGCTCGACCGCGTCGGCCTGCGGCACAAGGCCGAGCACTACCCGGCGGAGCTGTCCGGCGGCCAGCAACAGCGGGTGGCGATCGTGCGGGCTCTTGCGATGAAACCCAAGCTGATGCTGTTCGACGAGCCCACCTCGGCACTCGACCCGGAGACCGTCGGCGACGTGCTCAACGTGATGAAAGGCCTCGCGGCCGAAGGTATGACCATGATCGTCGTCACCCACGAGATGGGTTTCGCCCGGGAAGTGGCCGACCGCGTGGTGTTCTTCGACGGCGGCAAGATCATCGAGATGGGCCCGCCATCGGAAATCTTCAGCGCACCAAAGGAGCATCGCACCCGGCAGTTCCTGGAAAGCGTCCTGCACTGACTTCAACATCCTCTTCCACACCCGGCGTGCCCGCCTCCACCGGGACGGCGCGCCTGTGCTCCGGCAAGGAGTTTCAAATGAGTCAAGCGACCGGCAAAGCCCTGGATCCACTGGGCGCACAGACCATGATCCAGATGGAGAACGTCAACAAATGGTATGGCGAGTTCCAGGTACTGAAGAACATCAACCTCAGCGTACGCCAGGGTGAACGCATCGTGCTGTGCGGCCCATCTGGCTCGGGCAAATCGACGACCATTCGCTGCCTCAACCGCCTCGAAGAACACCAGCAAGGCCGCATCGTCGTCGACGGCACCGAGCTGACTAGCGACGCCAAACAGATCGAAACCATCCGCCGCGAAGTCGGCATGGTGTTCCAGCACTTCAACCTGTTTCCGCACCTGACCATCCTGCAGAACTGCACCCTCGCCCCGATGTGGGCGCGCAAGATGCCGCGCAAGGAGGCGGAGGCGGTGGCGATGCATTACCTGGAACGGGTGCGCATTCCCGAACAGGCGCACAAATACCCCGGCCAGCTTTCAGGCGGCCAGCAACAGCGCGTCGCGATTGCCCGGGCGTTGTGCATGAAGCCGAAGATCATGCTGTTTGACGAACCCACCTCGGCGTTGGATCCGGAGATGGTCAAGGAAGTGCTGCAGACCATGGTCGACCTGGCCGAAGACGGCATGACCATGGTGTGTGTTACGCATGAAATGGGCTTTGCCCGGACCGTGGCGCATCGGGTGGTGTTTATGGATCAGGGGGAGATTGTTGAGGAGGCTACGCCCAGGGAGTTCTTCGAGAACCCACAGAATGAGCGCAGTCGGTTGTTTTTGAGTCAGGTGCTGCATTGAGTGGGGGTGCAGCGCACCCGGTGAGTCGGGCCGGACTAAGCGCCATCGAACCCGTCGTGTTCCGCATGACGTAGCGACTGCCTTGCTCGAAAATCCTGTGGGAGCGGGCTTGCCCGCGAACATCGGCGCAGCCGATGCCATCCATCGCGCTGACTGCTTCGCGGCGGTCCGGCGCTCCGACGAGCCCACTCAGAGCAGGACAGCTTGGTCTCACGCAAGCAGCCCTTCTCATCTCGCTCAATCGAGCTTAGCGCTCATCGGCCAGTACCGGGCCTTTGTCCTCAACCAATTTCCCGCACTGCTCAGCCGCCAGGCGGCTGATGATACGCATCGCTTGATGGATGCCCGCTGTGTTGCGGAAGGTCAGTTGTGGGTTGTGTTCGCACTCAAGCACATCGTCGTGCTGGACGAGTGCCTCACCGAGAAGCTCGAGGGTCCAGGCGTAGCTCTGGATTGTCGACAGGCGCTCTTGGTTGGTCATGCGAACACCTGCTTCGACCTGGAGTCGGGCAGGCCCAACATTGAAGCGCAGCACAACTGCTGAGGGCACAGCATCTGGATATTGTCGCGGTGGGGAACGGATGCGGGGATCTTGCTCGGGATGCGCGTTTGCATGCATGAGACTCCAAGTTTGATGGAGCTGACACACACCGTCGCCAAACGAATGGGTGGCAGCTGTACGCAGGTTGGCGAACCGGGAACTTGGAACCCGGCAGACCCGAAGGTCTCCCACGCACAGCCGCCAGAGCACGAAGCTGCGGACGCAAAAAAAGCGCCTGCAAATCGTGTAGGGCGCTGTTGCGCCAAGTTGTCCGAGTCGCCAAACCCGGTCCCGGAATTTGCCGCGACTTGGCTAATCTAGCTGCCCGGAACAATGGGTGGAAGTTTCAGAACTGTGGGAAATTTCTGTATCGTCTAGGGCGAGGGATCGATCCTTATGTGCATCCCACATCAATCTCACTTTTGCTGACTGCTTTCCCGTGCCCGTGGCGAGGCCGGCTTCGACACTGCCTTCTTTGCTTTGGCTGCCGCAGGGCTTTTCCCTCGTTTCGGTCCGGCCACCACGTCAGCGCTGGCCAGAGGCGAATGATGGGCCACCGGCCGCGTAGACACAGCGTTTGGGCCGTTAGCCTTCAACTGGCCGGAATTGTTGTCCATAACCGTTGCAGTGGGCTTATCTCTGGCAGTCATCACCATCCCCATCCGCACGCCAAACAGACGTAGCACGGCCTCCAACGTGCTGAGCTTCGGATTCGACTTGCCGCTCTCCAGTTCGTACAGGCTTTTCGTGGACATCTTGCACATGGTCGCGAAGGTCGCTTGATCAAGCCCGGTGACCTCGAGCCGCAGCCGGCGGATGGATGTCCCAATTGGATCGAGCCCCGCCGCGTTGCGCTGGACGATGTCCTCGACGAGCTGAGCGCGCTCTTCAGGCTGTAGTTTTTTCATCGCAATCCCCACTCCACGAGTCGCTTATCCAGGTTATTCACAGGTAGAGGGGCTGCATTGCGCATCGATTCAGGCGTATCGATCAGCAGATCGGGCAACGCCCTGAATTCCTCAGCCGCAATCATCAACCGTTGCAGCAGAACATCGGGATCAGTGTACCCAGCAAGCTCAGCGCAGTTGTCGCTCCACTTGGAAGAGCCCTTGCGCTCCGCCGCCCACTTCGTCGTCCGCGAAATACCTTCTTCATCCAGGATCATTGGCGCGAGGTCATAGATTGGAGCCAAGCGAAACCTCCCATCCTCACGGGTGATGGAGGTGTTGCGGCCGTGGTTGTCGGTGTTCCCTAAAATACGATTCAGCAGATCGCGCCGCACGTACTCGAACACAAGGTCGTCCACCTCATCCTGCTGGCCGTTATCGATCCATAGCCCCACCAGTCGCTCAACCACTTCGGCGTGTGCCATCGGATGCCCGTAGCCGGTAATGCCGCAGATCGAGTACACCGACTCCAGCGGTATCCGCTCCACTACGCCATCCACTACTCGGCGATCAAATCGTGGCATCCAGAGGCTTGGCTTCACTGCCTCTTCAAGCGCCAAACCATCGGTGGGAACTGTATCGAGGCCGAGGGCAGCAACCGCCTTGTAGTAGTGAAACTCTGTTCGCAGGATGTCTTTGTCGAGCTCGCCGCCTCGATTACGTGCGAACTTGATCAGCCAGTGACGGCACGCCTGGTCATCAGGGAGCATCGCATCAGCGTACAGAGCACCGCCGTGGGCTTGAGTCATGACCAGCTTGGGCGCTTGACCGTTGGCGCCGGTAGCGCCGCCCAATGCAGCGCCGGTTTCGTAGGCGTACTCAAGAAACTCGTTCGTCCTGTCCACAACCTCAGCATGGGCGAAAGCCTCGCTCCGATCCGGCTGAAGGCCTTCCACCGACTCCTTGATGCGCAAATGCCCAATAGGGGCCGGCGTGAAGTTTTTTAGAAGGTACAGCCCCATTTCCATGCCTTCGGGCTTAAGACGCCCGTAACGGGATTCAAGAGAGTCCCTTGCCGCACCAGAGGGAATGATGTCGTAGAGGAATGCTGGATACCCTTTGACGACGTGGTGGTCCCAGTTCAATGGAAGGTTAACGCTCAGGGCCAGTTCGCAGCGGTCTTCCATGCGATCAACGTGGTTGATGATGTAGTCGTTGTCGTATGCGACCAGACACCCTCCATCGGCAACACGCTCGGGGTTGTCAACGGTGAGCGTCGCTGCATCGCTCCATGCACCATCGGAGAAGGCTTGGATCGTGAGTCTGAGCGACATGTGCATACCATTAATCAGCATCTGAATGCTGATTATCATATTGCACAGGGCACAAACCGGCAATGCTCTGCTGATTAACAGCCTTGGGAGAGAAAAACCGGCACTGTGGTACCGATTGTGGGTTCACGCAATTGAGCGTCATAACGCAAGCGGCATAGTGCTGGCCAGCGCTACATCTTGTGCAGTTGAGCGGCTGATTGAACACAACATCCAATGTGGAGACGCAGAGCTATGTAGCAACGTCCTTTCTGTGGTGACAGTGAGGCGATCTCGGTCTCACGCAAGTCGCCCGCTCACCAATCAACTCACGTGGATCAGTCTTGCTCGACCGGCGCGGCGCCTTTGTCACCCTTCAACTTGCCACACTGCTCGGCCGCAAGGCGGCTGATGATACGCATCGCTTGATGGATCCCCGCCGTGTTACGCAAAGTCAGATGTGGATTGTGCTCGCCCTCAATGGCATCGTCGTGCTGAACGAGTGCCTCACCGAGCAGTTCAAGGGTCCAGGCGTAGCTCTGGATTGTCGACAGGCGTTCCTGGTTAGTCATGCGAACACCTGCTTCAATCTTGAGCCGGACCGGCCCAACCTGGAAACGCAGCACAACAGCTGTGCGCAAAACACCAGAACAGTGTCATGGCGGGGAACGGATGCGGGGATCCGCAACGGAGTGGTTGTCATCATGCATGGAGTCCTTTTCTGTTAATGCACCACACCAGCCGTCGCCAAACGGTTGGGTGGCAGCTGTACGCGGGTTGGCGAACCGAGGAAAAGGAACCCGGCAGACCCGAAGGTCTCCCACGCACAGCCGCCATTACACGAAACTGCAGACACAAAAAAAGCGCCAGCAATCGTGGTAGGGGCGCCATTGCGCCTTTTCGGTCGAGTCGCCAAACCCGGTCGCGGAATTGGCCGCGACGTTGCTAATCTAGCTGCCCACACCAACGGGTGCAAGTTTCAGAGCTGTGGGAAATTTCTCAATCGTTCAAAGCGACGGATCGCATCGCGTCGAGATCGGCAGTCGCTGCTGTCCGCATCACGCCTGCCAACCGGCAACCTAACCGTAAACGTGGCCCCCGCCGCAGCATCCGAAACCAGTAGCGGACGGCTGCTATCGACCCTAAGCGGCCGGTTGCGAAGGGCAGCAATCGGCCAAAAGCAGCCATTGACGATCTATAAAATCAAGGGCGACTCATGCTAATAGCCCGAAACCAACTGCTATTAGAGCAGTTTGTCGTGTGGCAATATAATGCAACCCAGTTCGGAATGACGCTCCACCAGTTGAAAGTGCCGCGACCCATGATTGACCGGGAGCGTTCTCATCCAAAGGAAGTTGCTAAGAAGAGGAAACGAGAACGGGCCTCGCATTAGCTCTCCAGGGAGTCCAGATAGCCACCGCTGGTGCCATTCCGGCGAAGCTGGGTGAACCGGAAGAGCGGGAGATTGGGACATTGACAAGTGCAGAAAGGAAAACCCTATCCGCGCCTTGCCTTCAGGGAATGACGCGGGAGTACTCCTAGGGATGCTCCGATCAACCTGCCGCGCAGCGGCGGCAGGCCGTAATTCACCAGGCACGCAGCGCTATTCCCTGAAAACGGCCTAACGCAGTGTACGGAAGAGCGTTTTCCGCTCGGTTTTCCGTGTTAA
>Ga0302348_1000123_pt1 | contig 72567 bp, 50 predicted proteins | sample PhySR1_FD_202177 | JGI IMG/M metagenome (GOLD analysis project Ga0302348, IMG submission 202177) | Leaf surface microbial communities from sunflower plants in UC Gill Tract Community Farm, Albany, California, United States - DLSL S.R1... | ecosystem: Host-associated > Plants > Phyllosphere >...
AGAATCTGAGCTGCGTAGCCCGCACAACCAACGAGCCACAGAATCGTCAACACTTGCAGCGTCAAACGCACTGCCACGGGCTTCACGTAGTCCATCCAGATGTCACGCACACCGATCCAGGCGTGATACGTGAGCGACACGAACGCCAGGAACGTCAGCATCTTCATCCACTGGTTGGAGAACAGCCCCGCCCAGCTTTGGTAAGACGTGTCTTTGGAGAGCAGGAACGCAGCCAGCAGCACGACGGTGTAGACCGCCATGATCACGGCGGTGACGCGCTGCGCGAGGAAGTCCTTCAGGCCGTAGTGCGCGCCGACAACGAGGCGCTTGGGACCGATATTGTTATTTGCCATCATTCGACTCCTCAGAACAGGCCGAACAGCTTGGCGCCGAACACGACGGTCAGCAGCAGGCTGACGATCAGCACGCTCACAGCCGACTTGGAGGCCGAAGCCTTGTCGATGCCGATATGCAGATCGAGGATCAGGTAACGGACACCTGCGCAGAAGTGGTGCAGGTATGCCCAGATGAGGGCAAGGACGACAACCTTGGCAAAGCTGTTGGACAGAAGCGCCGTGAACTTGGCGAAACTGATTTCCGACGTGAGACTTTGCTCGAACAAGTACAGCACGAACGGAAGAAGAAGGAACATCAGCGCACCGCTGGCACGGTGCAAGATGGACACCTTACCGGCCCAGGGCAAGCGGTAACGGGCAATGTCGCCCAAACCGATGTTCCTGTAGATGACGGTTCCATTTTCTGAATCGATTGCCACGTGGCCCTCCGAACAGGCTCCAGACACAGATGAAGTTGATGAACTTGGCGCAAAGCTCGTCTTTGTGGGGTACCGGTCTTCGGTGCTCACCCCGAGCTCGCAAGACCGGTAAGCATGAGCGACGCCACCGCTACGAAGGTCAATAGACTGCGCAACCGGAAGTACCAGGCCGGTATTGCCCCCCAACGCGAAAAAACAGCATCCGTCAGCCAGCAGGCTGCCAGCACCAGCGCCATCCTGACGAGCGCAGTGCGCGGCTCGCCACTGGTGGTTACGCCCCAAGCTGCGAGCGATGGAACGACGCTCCAGGCAAGCTGCAAGGCATGCCTGCGCGTGGTGTTTGCCTCGCCAAGCACGAGCCCCCAGTGCACCGCACCTACAAACGATGTAATGGACGCCGCGTACACCACCAGCGAATGCTGGTATTCGCTGCTCCCCGAGGTGTCCCGCAGGCAAAGCCACGCCAACCCGATAAACGGGACGAGGCCGCCGATGCCGAGCAGGACAGCCAGGCTGCGCAAGTATTTCGGCTGCGCACTCATGACTTAGGTGGCACGAGTAGTCGCCCTTGGCCGCCATCCACGCCGATCTGCTGGCCGGTGATCCAAGAGGCTGCAGGACTGAGCAGGAATTCCGCGAGCGCCGCGGTGTCCTCTCCTTGTCCGAGCCGGCCCATCGGGTTCGTCTTGGCGAGTCGCTCCACAACTGCTGGAGCACTTGTCAGGCGAGAAGACATTGCTGATGTGGTCAGCCCCGGATGAATGCAATTGACGCGGATATTGCGGTCTGCATACGTTGCAGCCGCCGACTGCGCAAGCGCTCCGACGGCGGCTTTCGCGCTGGCAATTGCTTCGTGATTCGGGAAGCCGGCAGTGGCGGCAACCGAGCCGATCAAGACCGCGCTTGCGTGCACTCTGTGGCGAACGGCCTGCTGTACAAACAGACGCAACACATTCCACGCCGAGAAAAAATTGGCGTCGAATGCCTGCTTGAGTTCGTCCTCCGCAGTCAGGTGCAGCGGCTTGATGATGATCGACCCGACGCAGTGCACGAGGCCTTCCGGCGCACCAAACTGAGCGACACCGGCCTCGACTGCAAGCTGAGCGCTATTCCGATCCGTAACATCGGCTGGACATATCAGTGTCGGGGCCGACTTGAGCGCGCCAGCAAGCGCTTCCAGCTTGCTCCGGTCTCGTGCAGTCAGCACCAGCGGAATGCCTGCGCTATTCAATCGTCGAGCGAGGGCAGCGCCTACAGCGCCGCTAGCTCCAGTAATCCAAACAAATCCCATGATGACTTCCTGACGTGTGCCCAACTGAACAGCAAAGGCGCAGGGGCAGGGGTCTTTGGAAATATCGCTTGAAGCTGCTCATGGTCACCGTGGCGTGGCGTGGCGTGTCGGAGCGGTTTAGCGCTCAGCCGTGTTGAGCAAGTCTTCTTGACGGACGATTTCTGCAAGCGCGGTCTCAAGCAGTTGTACCGCCCGGTTTGCGACGTTCCCGAGCCGGCGGTGCAGCAGGGCGTCACGTGCCGAGCGGTATATGCACTCATCGCTATAGCGTTGGAACGCGCTGAGTTGGATCACGAGTTCAGCCAAATGCCGCGGGCACTCGCACTGAATCGCCGAGGCGTGACCGGCTAGAGCGGCGAGCGCCTTGTCGTCGAAGCGGCGGGCCGAGCGCCTGCGAGTGTCGGCATTCAATATGTCTGCCCGGCGGAGCGCCGTAGCCCAATCGACAAGCTCTGCGACGAGCGGTTCAGGCTTGGCTTCAGCGTCGGATTGTCGGATTACGCGTATGCCGCCAAGGCCTGCGCGCTCGGTCGCGCGCACTGACGCCTCTGAGCAGATCACGCTGACGGCTTTCGCGTGCACCGCTTCGGCCAGTGCCGCAATGCGTGAAATCGTTTCTTCCTGAAGCGAAGGAACAGAGGCTAGCAGTGCATCCGCCCTCATACCTGTGCGTGCACTTCGAATTGCCTCTTCAAGCGATCTGGGGTGCCCGCAGACACGCATGTGGGCGCAAGCGCAATTAGCGACGTCAAGTGACACTGAGCCTACGATCAGAAGCGAAATGGGCTCAACGTGGGCCGCCTGAACGACGCCAGACGATTCCACTAGCGCCTTCAGAGATTCCGCATTCAAGCTCGCCACGGCACTGATTGGGTGCCCACGATCAACAAGGCCTCTGATCAGGCGCAGGCGTTCTATGTCTTCCTCTGTGTAGAGGCGTTGGCCCGAAGCGCTCTTCGGCGGCGAGACTACAGCGTATCTGCGCTCCCAAATGCGCAGCGTGGATGCTGGCATCCGAGCCAGTTTTGCTGCTTCGCCGCTTCGGTAATGCCTGGGGGCTAATGACTTGTGGAGCCTTTTCACGAGTCCTCCTCATCACCCTTGTAGGGTAATGCCCCGTTACAACGGCGAACAGCGCATTTCTCTACAGCCAACCACAATGCCTGTTGATGAGTCGGAAATGCATCAATATCCATGCTCCCGTCGTCGCGCGCTGAGAGGAGCTCTTCGAACATTCAACCTGGTGATTGCGCTCGCGCTTCCTCTTTCATGAATCCGGATACTGATTCAGACGCTCACGCGATTTGGCTGCACTGTGTAGAGACGAGCTTGGTCCGAGCAACCAGAAGGAAGTCCCTTTGGCGGTCTGACGTGGTTGTCTCACGCCGCACTCAGCCCGATCGGCTGCCACTTGCCATCGGTGTAGCGTTGAAGCTCGTTGTGCCCGAACCGCCAGAGGTGAAGCCAACCGTTTCTGACAAGTTGCCGGACGACGATGTGGTGTTCAATCACCCGGTCAATGGCTTCCTGTGGCGCGTCCACCAGAACAGTCAGCCGAAGCGGCTCATGGACCCAACGCTCTCCGTCATGAAGCGACTGCCGGGATAGGCCGATTCGCAAATCCCCTCCATTGCCTTCAAATACCCCGATTGAGCTGCCGACGACGTTATGCAGGAGTTTGTTGCCGCTCCCCAGATGTTGCGGATCACATGTTGACGCGTGATATTGCCAGTTGATCCAGTGGGTCACGAGCATGGGCGCCGTCAGCAATTGATCGAGCAGGCTACCGTCGGGATCGTTGCGGTGGTCGTAATCATGTAAGAACACGCGTCCGTCGAGCACCGCACCTTGGGTCCGATAACGCGGAGCGATCACGAAGGCCGCATTGCCGGCCAGCCCCCATTCCGGTCGCGTCTGTGCACCGTCGTTGGCGCGCCGCAGGAGCTTGGTCAAGAGTTGATCATGCGGCAAACGTGCATCGACACCCAGCTTGGGCGCACGCTCGCGTCTGACCTGATCGCAAGCGTGTTTCATTGCGTCTTCAAAGCGTGCCCAGCGCTCAAGCGCGGATTCGGACAACAGATCAAGGTCGAAGGCTTCGATCTCGTCGGTTGTCGTGTTATGCAGCGCCGCCACAAATTGCACCCGTGCTGGAATGTCGACGCCCAAGTTGACGAGCTCGGCGCGCACCTTCGGGTCATTGAGGAGCAGGGCCAAGGTGCGGGCATTGACCTCACCGCTTTGGCCACAGCATGCGCCGCAATCCAAAGATGCCGAATGCGCATTGTTGTTCGACTGGCTGCCATGACCGACGAGCACCACTAGCGGGGCCAGATTGTGAGCGAGCCCCATGGCGCGGAGCACGCGCCCCGCCAGGTCAGCTTTTTCACGTGGAGACTGCGATAGCAGTGCAGGTCTGCATACCTTCTTGTACCGGGAGGGCAATCCTGCCAAGTCTGCACGCGCGCGCCGCTGCGTCGACGGACGGACCCACCGCCACAGCGCGCCGGCGTAGCCAACGCCTGCAATCTCGACAAACGAGAACGCACCGCTGGGCCAGCGACTGGATTGATTCAACTGTGCGGCAACCCCGAGACGGGTGCGCCGTGCGCGTGTGACCGTACCGTCAGCAGAGGGTCCGTCTTGGCCTGTACTGAGGTAGACGCTGTCTGCCACCTCCATCGAAGGCGACAGTAAGCCGGGTAGTTGCGGGCGCCGTGCCCCTGTTCCGAGCGGCGTATAGGCAATGGGTATGCCGAAGAATCCCGCGAAGCCCAGCGTCTGGACCGCCGGCCAGACCGCCTCCAAGGAACGCCGCAAGGGTTCGCTGCGGACGTCAATGCAAAACGCTGCTTGTACTTCAATCTCGGAGGGCTCAGGCGCCACGCAGGACGCTCCTACGCGATGCGCTAGCTGGCGCTGGTAACCGGCTTCCAGGGCGTACTGCCAAACCTCGTCGATCAGCAAAGCGTCCTCGGCCTCTGCAAGCGTCGAAGATGCGCGGCGCCAGGCGTTGCGAAGGGTTGAAATGGCGGTCTTCGTGCTGTAGTCGTCATGACACTTCTGCAGAACGGCGCCCCAGGCAAGCCGAATGGCAAGCAACTCACGCAGGTTTGGATCTTCCTTCCCGCTCTGACGAGCTTGCCACCCAAGGTAGGCGCACCAAGATGCCCAGCCATTCACCGTGAGCAATACGGCTTCCAGATAATCTGGCCAGACATCGCTGGGCAGATCCAATTGCTCCAGCGCCCAGTGTTCGGCGTCCCGGAACGTGGGCGGCAGCTCCGCCAGATGCAGCTCAAGGTTCGGAATGCCCATTAGCAAGCCAATGCCGCGATCGTGCCGTAACGTGTCGCGCCAGAAGGCATACAGCCCATCGTTTTTCTGGATAGCCCAGTCCGACTGATTCTCGTCGAAATAAGCGGCGCAACTTTGGCTAACCTGGTGCGTGATTGCCTCGCGCCAAGAAAGCCTCGTATGGCGCAATGGATCGGTGTCAAGTATGTCGATCAGCAACGGCAAACGTGGCGCTGACCAATCGGTGTTGATGGCATTCAGGCATTGGGAAGCCGTCAGACCGGACACTTTGGCGGCGGGCAAGGCAGCAAGCGCATATTCGACGTCGTCTTTGGTGATGCGGCCAGATTGCCACGCTTGGCGCAGGCTTGGACGGCTTGGAAACACCTGGATGCCTCCAAGCACTGCCATCCGGGCTGCCACTTGGCGAACAGGCATGCTCACCCGGCCCCAATGAGGATTGACTGCAATTGCCCGATCTAAAGGCCATGCCGGTGCGATCGCTGCGCATGCTTGTTTGCAGGCGGCTTCCATCTGCTCCAGCCGCGCAGCGTCCGTGTACTTTTCGGCCTCAAGGTTGACGCAGGCTGCGTTATGTTCCGACATCGGGCCGGGACTGTTTAAGGAGGCAATACCGTTGTTCATGTGAACCTCTCTGAGCAGCATTTACTGGTTTGCATTCGCCTTGGCGGCTCGGGCGACTGCGAGGGGGAAGACATCCGAGCGACTTGGCGTCCATTTGGTCGGCCAGGAGCGCAACGCCAAACGGGTATAAAACTCATCCAAGTAAAGGCCCGCATAACAGGCACGGCGCAGAGAAGCCAAAGCGTGGGGAGATGTCTGCAACGCCACCAAGACGCAATGCATGGCAGCCATGCCGAGCAACGCTGCAATGCCGCCACCTGTGTCGGCGTGGTCCGCTATGCCAGTTGGCAAGAGGTGGAGGACGATTGCTGCGCCCATGAGACCCGCAATACTGATCAGGCTTGCGACAAGTCTGGCCAGCAGCATTGCAGCGGTCGAGCCTTCCTTGACGGATGGCAGCCAAAGCAGTGGCGCCCACGCAAGCGCGAGAATGCCGCTCCACCACCAAGGCCAGGGAATCTGATCCACCAGCGCATGAAGAAGGACGACGATGCCGATTGCGATGGCGGGGGCTGCGTACAAACTCAAGCGCGAGCGCTTTTCATGGCCAAGGAGCTGTTCCACGCGAAGCCGATCGACCACCGAGGACGCGGAGAGAAATGCGTGCGCCTTGTAAAGCGAATGGCCGAGGAGGTGAAGCGCTGCCAGTGTGTACAGGCCCAATCCACACTCCATCACCATGAACCCCATCTGCGCCACCGTGGACCAGGCCAGCCGGACCTTAATGCTGATCCGGGTGAGCATGATCAACCCGCCCATGACTGCCGTGGTCAGCCCTACCGTGATCAGCAGCCAGCGAGCCGGCGCGCTCGGGCTGAGCAGCGGGGCAAATCGGATCAGCACATAGCCGCCCAGGTTCACTACACCCGCATGCAGCAATGCCGATACGGGCGTCGGAGCCTCCATGACCTGGATGAGCCATCCGTGCACGGGCAGCAAAGCTGTTCTCAAGATCACACTGACGGCGATGCAGACCGCGCTGACCTGAAGGCTCGCGGATACCCCTTCGTGCGCAATGTGAAGCCATAACTGCGACAGAGAACCGCTGCCTACCTCGTGCCAGGCAAACGCGGCTGCCGTCACCAGGAAGACATCTGCCAACCGGTCTGCCAAACGCTTTTTGTGCGCGGCAAGCATTGCGAACGGTCGGTCCGGGTAAAAGCACAGCAAACGCTGCAACGCGACGCCGATCGTCGCCCATGCTCCGATCAATACCACCCAATGGTCTGCGAGCAGGAGCAGGTGCACAGACGCCAACACCCCGGCAAGCGCGCCGAGATAGCTGCGTTGCCCTTGCTCGCCTTGCAGGTACCGCGCAGAGAACGCGCCGATGCAGGTGCCCAGCAGTTGGACAAGCACGGCCATCCAACCGCCAATCAGGGACAGGCGCAGCCAAGGCGAGAGGGCGGAGCTGCCAAGAGGTTCGCCGGAACTCCACGTCGCCCAGGCCAAAGAGAATATGGCAGCACACAAGGAGATGGCCGACAGTGCGATAAAGCCGTGCCAAAGTGTCGGCGTACTTGCGCGGGCGGACCGAGGAAGGAGGGCGGCCACCCCCATCAAACCTGCCGGCAGGAGTGTCGAAACAGCCGTAAGAACGTGAACGATGTCCATGGGAAGCGCTGGCGAAAATTCGTGTGCCCGCATCTTCTTCTCTGGAAATCATTCTGTAAAATTCAATGATCAGAACGATTTGATATATAAAACAGAATGATCAGGCTGGAGCAGCTTAACTTCCATCACTTGTTCTACTTTTGGCGCGTGGCCAAGTTGGGACACCTCACGCGCGCCGCCCGCGAGCTGCACACCTCCCAGTCGGCGCTTTCCGCTCAGATCCGCCAGTTGGAAGAAAGACTTGGCGATGCCCTATTCAGCCGGGAAGGACGCAGCCTGGTGCTGACCGAGACCGGCCAGGTCGTGCTGTCCTACGCTGAAGACATTTTCGGACTCGGCCAGGAGATGCTCGGAAGATTGGTTGGCCGAAGCGAGGGAATGACGCGACTTCGCGTTGGAAGTGTGGCGACCCTGTCGAGAAACTATCAGGAGAACTGGATCAAGCCGCTCTTGGCTGACCCCGAAGTGCTACTCACCCTGGAATCCGGGGTTCTCGAAGACTTGCTCGGCCGGCTGGTCGAACATCAACTTGACGTTGTGCTCGCCAATGAAAGCGTGCCCACCAATCCGGATCGCCCTCTTCACTGTCAGTATCTTGGTAGTCAATCCATTTCCCTGGTAGGGCCAGCAGCAGTCTGGAAAGGCCGAACCCTGCACATCCCAGAAGATCTTGATGGGCTTGAGATTGCGTTACCTGGGCCGCGCCACGCGCTTAGAACTCAGTTCGACGCTCTGTGCGCGTCAATGGGTGTGGTCCCCCGATTGCGGGCGGAGATAGACGACATGGCCATGCTGCGTCTGATTGCACGTGACAGCGGCTGGTTGGCTGTGTTGCCCGAAGTTGTCGTTCAAGATGAGTTGCGAGCGGGAATCCTGGTGACTGTAGGGCAGTCGACGCAATTGCAGGAACGCTTCTACGCCATCACCACAATACGCAGACATAGGCTTGAAGCGCTCGAGCGATTGCTGTCTCAGCCGGTCTAGGCAGACGCCGGACGTGCGAGATGCACCCAGAGGAATAGGGCGGCCGCGTCGCCCCCGCGGCCGGTTGGAACCCGACTCGGCCACGCGGCTCACGGCACGATCACGATAGGCTCGTCCGGGTGGATCAGCCCGACATTGCGATGTGCGAACTGCGGGTTGATCTGCAGCAACTGCGCCAGGGCTGCCTCGACCTGCTGCTCGTCCGACATGGCCTGGCGTTGCGTATCGGAGACGTGCGCCTCGTGCAACAGCGGAGTGCGATACCGGTCGGCAATGCCGTTGAGTGTATCGCCCGACTGCACCACGTACTCGGAATGCGTGGGCGCGGGTTGCGGGGTGGCCGGTGTGCTGGGAGGCTGGCTGGTTGACGGCGCAGTCGGGCTGGCCGACGACGAGGGCGAGGTGGACGGCGAGGTGGACGGCGAGAGCGACGCGGACGGCGAGACCGATGGCGATGGTGACACCGAAGGCGATGCCGATGCACTCGGTGATGCACTGGGCGACGGCGTGACAGCCGATGTGCCGGGCGGGCGCTTGTTCTTGTCGTCCTGCATGAACAGCGGCTTGATCAGGTTGAATGCATACGCCGACAGCGGCAGCAGCGCGATGGCGATCTTGTGCTTGCTGACAAACTCCGACGCATTCGGAAAGTGCGAACTGAAGCGTGAGAGGCCGAGCGCGCCCGACGACAGCAGCATCGGTACGCCCTTGATGTAGTCGCCACCCGCCAGCTGCGCGGCGCCCAGCAGCATGCCGCCGGTGGCGGCCAGCGTGTCTGCCGAGATATCGAACCCGCGCACCGTGCGGCTGCGCTGCTCAATGTCGATGTTGCGCCCGCGCCCGAGCAGCACGCCGGTGGTGTACGCGATCGACGCCACTGTGCCGCCTGTGGGCAGCACGTACCAGATGGCCGAATCGTGCGCCAGTGTCCACGCCTTGGTCGCCATCGCGTGCGCATACGAGGCCAGCCCCGCGCTGTAACCGCCGATGGCGATCTGTCGGCCCCAATAGCCGAGCTTGGTGCGCGGGTGGCCCAGATGCACCTGCTGCAGCCCGGTGCCGCTGAAGACGGCCTGAATCTGTTTGACCAGATCGGCCGACACGGCCTGCGTGGCATCACTGGCCTGCGTGCGCGTGATTTCCCGATTGCCCAGGCGCTGGTAGATGTTGTGCACGCTCCAGTTGGCTTCGGCAACGAACGTGCGCAGGCGGCCCTCGATCTCTGCCAGGTTGGCCGGTACGGTCTTCTCCGACGTGTGGTCTGGCAGTGCCTTGACCAGCCGGTCGACCATCGTCTGCGTGGCCTGGCTGAAGACGCGTGGGTCTGCGCGCTCGATGGTTGCCATCGTCGCCTGATGCAGCACCTGCGCCGAGCGTCCGACACGCAGCAGCAGCATGGAGGGATTGCTGGCCAGCGAAACGGTATTGGCGCCAGTGCCGGGTATGCCGATCAGCACCGCACCTGCGCCCCCTGCCACGGAGGCACCCACGGTCACCACTTCGCGCGCACGCGTGCCAAGCTTGGGCTTGGCACCCTCCACGCCAAGCGCATTGAGTTCCGCCGATGCCTGTTCGGGTTTGACCAGCATCTTGCGCGCGGTCTGCGTGGTTTCCACGCGCCCGGCACTCTGCGGCTCACCGGACGCGTCCACCGACAGGGCTTTCTCGTTTTCCACCATTTCCCGCCAGGTGGGCAGGGGAGCGGCCTGGTTGCTTGCCGACGCGGGCAGCGCCTTCGCGCCCGCGGGGCGCGCAGCCACGCCCATCTCGGTCGTCCATTGGTCGGCAAACTGGCGGGCGCGTTTTTCTGTCGGACTCAGGTGCCACTTGGCTTCCCACAGCGGTTTGGCAAAGTCGATCTCGGTAGCGCGGGCGCGATTGACGAGCGCGGTCGTGTTGCCGTTGAAGACGCGGTCGATGATCGCGTTGACTTGGCTGTCCGACAGGCTGTACTTCTGCTTGCCCAACCGCGCGATCTCGGCCAGCAGCACCTGGTTCTGGGCATCGTACTGGCTCTTGGAGGGGCGCTCGAACACACGCGTGAGGGCGTCGTCGCCATGCAGCCGGCCTTGGGTGGGCGCGCCGTCTTGCTCAAAGCGCAGCACCATGTCGGCCACGGCGGTGTTCAGCCGCTCGTTGGCGATGGCGTCGGCGCCATTGGTGGCGTACGACACGCCCATGTGCACCCAGGGCAGCGTGGGGCGCTCCAGCACCTGTTCGACGAGCTTGGCGTTGCCCCCGCCCGGCACCGGCTCGAGCACCGTATCCCAGCCGTGGAAGCTGACCATCACGTGGGGTGGCGGCGCATCGGCATGGGTGCTGCCCCATTTCTCAAGCATCGAGAACAGCCGCACGTGGTTGTCGTACGCGTCATTGGTGCGCGCGGTGAAGTGGTCGTTGGTGCCGATCAGCGGCCGCGACGGCGCGAATTCGAGGCGGATGACCACACCGGTCTGCGCCGACAGGTCGAGCCATTTGTCGAGACGCGACTGGTGCAGGTCATCCAGGAACAGCTTCCTCTGATCGGCGCCGCTGCCGGATTTGATCTGTGCATTCGCATGGTCGATGGTGGCGTTGTTCACGTCGATCTGCTTGGCGGCCTGCACAAAGCTTGGGTCCTGTCGCTTGCCGACGGCGGCACGCAGCGAATACGGGTCGACCACGAGCGAGATCACCGGCATGGCGCCGCCCGTTTTCTTGATGAACGCAAGAGCCTTGGCGGGGTCGTCGCGTAGGCGATATGCCCGGCCCATCGGCGCCAACCGCGCCTGGAGCGGGAACTCCGAACGCAGGAACGTGTTGACCATGTGCCGGTCTCCCGTGGCCGCCGCCGAGAACCGCTGTGCGATGCGTTTGCCCGCGAATGGCACGCGGCGCGACACGGTGTTGGCGGCCACATCGCGTGCCACGCGCAGCTTGAGCTTGAGCTTGCGCCAGAGCTGCGCATCGGCCATCACCACCTGGGGCGCGTGGTCTTTGACGGGTTTGAATTCAACATTGCTGGCATAGGGATCGGTCTCCTTGCCGGCCAGCAGTTCGACCTCGTCCAGCGGGCGGGTGAGGTTGCCTAGCTTGGGCGCGTCGGGCGGCAGCGCCGTCGTGGTGGTGCTGGAGAGCACCGGCTGGAACACGCCGATCTCCAGGCCGGCGCCGCTGCGATGCCATGCCTCGAATTGATCGGGCGGCAGACGCGTGAGCAGGAAGTGGGTATCCGAGCCGAAGCTGTCGTGTCCGATTGCCAATTCATTGGCCGGGGTGCCGTTGTGCTGCGTGGCTGCCTTGTTCCGCGCGTCATACCACATGAGGGTATTGCCATCGGGCTCCAGGCGGCCGATGGGCGTATGGCCCCCCAGCTTGCCAGCGTGGTCGGCCGTCTCGTAGACGTAGATGTAATGCGTGCCGGCTTCGAGCTTGCCTTGTTTCGCCAGGTTGCGCAGATGGACGATGTTCGCCCCGCTGTAGTCGAGCGCATGGGCGTCGGACTCGGGCAGCATGCGCGTGTCGGCGTAGGCGTAAGCCGTGGCTTCCAGCGGCGTGCCGGTGGTGACGGGCTCCTCCAGCGTGCGCTGCCGCCATTGCAGAAGCTGCGCAGCGCGCCCGCGCAGGAAGCCGCCGTTGGCCTGCCGGTTCAGTGTGGTGGTGGCCTGTGCAACTTCGCCCGGCTTGAAGGCCGGCATGCCGTATTCGGCCCGCTTCCAGAGCGTGCGTGGTTCCAGGAAGCCGCCCAGTTCCTTGACCGTCTCGGGCTGCACCGAGCTCACCACGAAGCGCACGCCGCGCGGCGCGCTGCGCAGTGTGCGTGCGCCGTGCGTCTGCTGCTTGGCAAAGGCAGCTTCGAGGCTGCGTTCGGGCACGGTAGCCCCGTCCATGGGCGCATCCACGTGGTATGTCCATGTGCCGTCGGTGCCGCGCTTGGCGTGGCCCTTCGGGGCACCGCCTTTCTTGTCGATGACGTAGATGATGTCGCTGTCCTTCGCGGCGCTGGTCGCCTCTTGCACGCTCTTGTAGCGCTTGGCTCCGCCGAGCTGCTCGATGTGCGTGACAACCTCGGCGTCGATCTTGTCGGCCGAAGGCGACAGCACATGCGAGCCGTCATCGCTATTGATGCGCGATGGCCCGCCAAGCGCCTGCAACCGCTCGTACGGCACGGGGCTGATGTAGAAGTCGACGCCCTTGCGTGCGGTGTGCATCGCTGAGTTATCACCACGCACGGCGCGCTTGACGATCTTGGGGACGTTGCTGCCACGCACGGCTTGGGGCGGCGCGAAGGTGCCGTCGTCGCGCAGTTGCGTGGTGGCCACGATGACGGGCGTGCCGTCCGGCTGGCTGGTGCCCTTGAGCGCGATCAGGACGGTGTTGCTGCCCGCCTTGCCGGCCAGATCGCTCAGCCTGGGTACCTCGGCGCCGGGCACGTGCCGCAACGTCCGCAAGTCTTTCACATCGAGCCATTCGGCGGCCTGCGCCGCTTTTTGGGCGCCGGACGCCGTCGCCGGCGCCGGCATGTGCGGTGTGCCGGGCGCCCCGCCGTTCCAGCGCGAGGCGTAGTACTGCACGTAGGTCTGGTCTGGCGCGACGGACGTGCGCATGCTGCCCATGGTCTGCGCCAGGCGCAGGTAGGCCTCTGGGTTGTTCGCATCCCACTGCGCGTAGGCCTGCTCCAGGGGCTGCGGCATCTGCGCGCGGGCGCCGATGTCCACACCGGTTGCGGCCAGCACCTCATCGCGGACGTTGAACGCGTTGCCTTGCGCGCTGGCCTCGCCGGCGAGCAAGGACTGCACGAAGCTGCCCTCGCTGTGGCGTTGCAGGCCCTGCAGATCGAGTTCGGCCTTCACAGCGTGGTCGGCCTCATGGCCCAGCGTGTAGACCAGCGCCCCGGCGTCGTGCGCATTGGCGTCGAGCGTGATGGTCTTGCGCTCGGCATCCACGGCAGAGCCCTGGTTGGGGTGTCCGAGGCGCACCGTCCAGCCGGCGTCTTGCAGCAGGCGCAACTGGCGCGTGAGCGTGTCGGAGGCACCAATCAGTGCGCGGGCGCTGGGCGGCAGCGGTGCGCCGCCAAACGACATCGTCACGCGGTCGGCCGGCGTGGTCTCGTATGTGCCGTCGTGTGGGCGGTATTGCGTGCCGGCGCCGCTGTAGTCGGGCGAGCCGGCCGGGCGTGCCACGGGGCCGCCGAGGTTGCGCGCCGGGTTGGCGGGGTCGATGCCGATCTCGGCAAAGCGCCGGCTGGTGGCTTTCTGCAGTGCGGCGCCGTAATCGAACGGTACGCCGTATTGCGCGGCGGCCTGCTGCGCCAGCACGGTGTCGTGCTGGGCCAAGGAGATCGCGTAGGCGCGGATGCTGCCAAAGCTCTGTTCCGGGCTGGGCGTGCGGCCGATGTCGGTGGCGCCAAATTGCGTGTTGCCGGCGGCAAACCTGTCGATGGCGCTGAGCAGCCGGTCGACCATCGCGGGGGTCGGTTCCGCCGCGGTGGACACGCCGCGCAGCTGCGCCTCGGTCATCGACGGCACGGTGTCGTGGAAGTACTCCGGATGCTGCTGCTGGTAATGCCGCAACGCCTCCACCACGCGGTCCACAGCCGCACGGTCGGTGGCATACACGACGATGTTGTCGGCGCGCGGGCCGGCGGCGTCGGGGCCGGCCGCCTTGGCCGCGTAGATGCCGGGGAAGCGGCCGGGCTGGTCCACCACGCCGCGCACCAGGAAGTCCAGCACGTCGAGCACATGCGACGTCTTTGCGTTGACATAGACGCGCTCGGTGACGGCGTCCGGGTCGACCCGGCCGTCCTCGCGCAGGAAGTGATAGAACGTGGTGCGCGCACGGCCTTCCGTCGGCATTGTGCTGTCAACGAAGGCGCCGTCGGCTTGCGACACGGTGTAGGCCCCTTCGGGGCGCTGTTCTGCCAGTGCGATCAGGCGAGGGAAATAGAACTCGCCCGGCATGGTGTCTTCCGGGCCCGTGACGCCGCCCGTGCGGGCGTACATGCGGTACACCGCGTCGTTACGCAACGCGCCATCTGCACCGTCTGCCTGCACCCTGGCAAGCAGCGCCTGCTGCGACTCGAGTGCCGATTCGGCACCACGCGGCCCCAGTTCGGGCACCACGCGCTGTACCGGCGTGCTGCCCGGGTCGGGCGCCACGCCCGGCATGCGCATGCCAGAAGCAGCCAGGTTGGCTGCCGCCGCCTCGTAGGCCTGCCGTTGCGATGCGCCATGCTGGCGCGCCACACCCATGCCGGCCCCCATGAGCCCGGCCGAGGTGAAGAACTGCACCCAGTCTTCGCCCGTGGCCTGGCCGTTGGATGTCGCCAGGGACTGCCCCTGGTGCAGCATGGCCGCGAGGTTGGTGTTGAGCGCGCCGGTGCCCATCAGTCGATAGGCGAGGGCGCCGCCGCCCAGGAACTGCAGCCCCGCCAGCCGGCGCAGGCGTGCGGGCAGCCTGGCGAGCACGTCCGCCCGGTTGAGCAGCGGGATGGCCTCATTCAGCCGCTGCAAGCGCAGCGTGCCCCGCGTGAGGTCGGCGACGACGCCCGGGTTGCGCGTGACCCCGAACACGGCATTCAGCCGTTGCGCCGCGTTGGCGGTTGCCGCGGGCGACCCATACAGCGCGTGGCTGAGCACGGCGTTGGTGAGGTTGTTCTGGAACGGGCGCAACGCCCAGCGATTGTCATTGAGCAGGCTGATGCGCGCCGCATCTTCCGCGCTGGCACCGCGCGTGATACGCACCGCGTTGATCGCCTCCATGAAGTCGGCGTTGTAGGCGCCCACGCGCGCTGCGGCCACGGCCGTGCGGTTGACGAGCCCGCCCACGCCCGCTGCCCCGCCCAGCACGTTGGCACCCAGGCCCACCCAGTTCCACGGATCGTCGCGCCCCTTGGCGGTGGAAAGCGCTTTGATCGACTGTGCCGCGCCGGCCACGGCGGTCACTGCAAAGTACGCATCGGCCAGGTTCGATAGCACCACGGCCCACAGCGCAGCGGTCTCGGGTTGCACGACGGTGGTGACGATGCCGGCCGCCACCGTCAGGCCGATCTCCAGATCGGTCTTCAGGTGCTCCCAGTTGTACCAGTGGTCGTCGGGCTTGTAGGTCTTCCAGTAACCGTCGTCGGTCATCAGGTTGCCGTTGGCATCGACCACCCAGTGCGGCTGGGCGATCAGCAGGCCGCGATCCAGCCCGCTGTGCGATTGCCAGTCGCCATAGCCGTTGCGCACGGTGGTATCGGCCGGGCCCACGTCGATATAGCGCCCGTCGGTGCCGATGCCCTCCATGATGGCCAGGCGCTTGGCGTCGCCCTTGCCCTCGCGGTTGTCCCACCACTGCATCGACAGCGAGGTAAGTGCCACGGGCGTGGCGCCGCTGGGCGTGTTCACGCCTTCGCCGTGCATGAGCTGACTGGCCACCTGGGCCAGTGTGGTCTTGTGGCCCTTGTGGTCGTAGACGACTTCGTTGCCGTTGTATTCAGCAAACTGGCCGTCGGCCATGGCTTGCTGCTCGTCCAGAGAGCGTGCCGAGTATGTCGGGTCCAGCCCGTATGCCTGACCCACGGCGTTGTACACCTGGGCTTGGCTGGTGACGGTGTGCATGCCGTCCTGCCAGGGCAGCCCGATGGTGTTGCCACTGGCCGTGACGCCGGCGGTGGTGCCCGAGCTCACGCCTGCGGTGTCGGGCGCCCAGTGCAGGTCGTTCTGCAGCCGTGGGCTCGCGTTGGGCGCATTGGGGACCGTGCTGACCGGCGCCGGCGGCTTGGGGGAGTCTTTGAAGCCGGTCTCGCGCCGGATCTCTTTGCTGACGTCGTCGCCGATGTTGTCGCCGAGGATGTCCTGCGTGAGCTGCATCGGGACGTTGTCGTCCTTCACATCTTTCAGCCCGAAATCCTGTCCGGTGACCACGGCCATGCCATCGCCGCCGACAAAGTACGTCGTGTTCAGCCGCGAATCCACCGATTCGGTGCCCAGCCCGCCGTTGTCGAGCGGCTTGAGCATCAGGCCCTCGATCTGCTTGCGCAGGTCGGTCATGTCCTGGTTGCGTGCGCCGCCCGCGGCTGCGTAGATGCGCGACATGGCTTTCAGGTCAGTCACGTCCAGCTTGCCTTGGAACTGGCTGTGGTACAGCGCAGCGGCCAAGTCCGGCGCGACGCCGTTCATCTGATCGGCCGCGGCGTTGGCCTGATCACCCTTGTCCTTGCCGAATACCTGGGCGCCGCTCTGCTGAAACAGCGACTGGGTCTGCGGTGCCTGGATCGTGTCGTCCAGCAGTTGCGCGTAGAAGATCGTGCCCTTGTAGACATCGAGCGACGTGCCCATGGCGGTGAGCCGGCCCTGTGGCGAATCCTTGCCGTCGTTGGCGGCGGTGCACATCATGGGCGCCTGGTCGAGGATGGATTGCAGCGCGCGCTGCTGCAAGCCGGAGATGCTCGCATCGCCCATGACCTGGTCGAACAGCGGGTCACCGGACTGCATGCCGGCGAGCAGGCCCGTGAGCCGTTTGGCCGCCGCCGCGTCGCCCTTGCCCGGGCCACCGTTGGTTTGCAGAGCGTGCGCTGCGATGTGCAGCACCTGTTGCGCGCCAAGCCCCGTCTGCCATTGCTGGAAGCTCGTCAGCAACTGTTTGAACTCGGGCGAGTCCTTGCCGGTGCCGCGCGCCGTCTCCATCTCGGGCGCGATGCCGGCCATGGTGACGGCGTTCTGCGCCTTCCACAGGGTATCGACGTTGTCGGGGTTGAGCTGCCAATCGCCATCTTCGGGTTTGCGGCCGGCGGCTACATTCAACGCCTGGTCGAGGTCGTTGTGATACGACTGCAGGGCGTGCGCGGCAGCGGCTTTGAGGTCCGCGTTGTCGGGCGCCTTGTCAGATTTGGCCTTGGCGTCTTGCCACGCCGCGTAGTCGGTGCGGGCCTGCGTGACCGCGCTGTCCAGAGCCTTCTGGTCGGGCTGGATGTCCTGCTTCATGATGCCGGCCGTGACGCGCAGCACGTCCGGGTCCAGCACGTTCAGCTTGGCGAGGTCCTGGGCCCCGGCATCGACGGGGTCCTGGGTCGGGTCTTGGTAGTAGTCCTCCAGATGCTGTTGCGCAGCCACTGTCAGTGCTGATTGCGTCAGCATCGCCTCGTTTTGTTCGTTGCCGCCGAGCCACGCTCGCGTGGCGGCAATGGCCTCGGGCAGCGTCATGCCGCTGGCCACCAGTTGGCCCAGATGGGCGGTGGTGTCGGGCTGGGCGCCGTCGCGCTGCGTGTCGGGCGTTTTGGCATCGGGCGTTGCTGCCACGTTACCTTTGCGCAGGGCGTTCACGCCGTCCTGCAGGTCCTGTTCGGTAAAAAGCTGGTCGCCGTCGACGTCCTTGGTGGCCTGGTCGATGGGGTCGCTGGGGGGCTGGGGCTGCCCGGCCTTGTCCCCTGTCTTGTCGCCGGTGTTGTCCTGTTGCCGCGCCACGGTCACCGCCTGGGCACGTGCCAGCACCGCTGCCTGGGCCCATGTCTGGTTGCTGATGTCGGCGTTTGCCTTGTCGTTGCGCGCGGCATCGAGCGCCTTCTGCAGGCCGGCCGCATCGGCCGTGCCGCCGCCCAGCGCCTTGTCCAGCGCCGCCTGGGCCTTGGATAGGTGGGCCGCATCGTCCGGCCCGACCGGCACAGTGGGCGGCGATGGCTTCAGGCCGGTGTGCTTCTGCAGCGTTTTAGACAGCGCGCCGTTCGGGTCTTCATCGATGATGGTCTGGTACGGCGCCATCGATGCATTGTTGGCCTTGGCCAGGCCCAGCGTGTCGAACGGTGTGCTGGGCGGCGTATAGCCGTTTTCCTTGTAGCGGTCCTGGTCGGCCTGCGCGTTGTAGAGGAAGGACCGCAGGCTGCCCATGACATGGGCTGCGCCGTCGCTCTTCGGGCCGCCCAGCGCGTTGACGATGCGGCTGATGGGGCCGTAGTAGTCGTCGCGCTTGTCCAGCGTTTGCATGGAGGGGGCGTAGACCTCGGGGTCGCCCGCTTTGATCTTGCTGTCGACCTTGCCCTGCAGGTTTTGCGTGTAGAGCGACTGCGCCAGTTCGGGCGAGGCGCGCTGCACGTCTTCGAGCAGCGCTGCGATGTCGCGCAGTTCGCCAGGCGTGCCCACCTTGGTGATGTTGTCGTGCGTGATGCCGGCGTTCAGCACCGAGTTGACGAGGTCCTTGTACAGCACCGTGTCCTTGTAGCGCGATAGCGCATTGCCTTCGGCCACCAGCGTGTCGTGCGGGTTCTTGCCGCTGGCGTGGGTGATGTCCTGCAGCGCGCCAGACTGGATGTCCTGCGTGCGTGCATCGTCCATCACGCTCGCATAGAGCGGGTCGGTGTTGGCCACGCCGCGCAATTGCTGGGTGAGCGCCTGCGCTGCCTTGAGGTTGCCGTCAGCACCGCCCGACGCGCGTGCGGCCTGCGCCGCGTCAACGATCTCTGCGGCGTGCAGGTCGTTCAACACGCTGGCCGCGTCAGGCTTGCCTTGTGTGCCACTTGCGGCGCTATTGCGTTGCGCGACCAGGCGCTCGGCAAGCAGGCGCCGATCGGTCTGGAGTGGATCAGCACGCCACTGGCTGTCGGGCTGGCCGGCAGCGGTGTTCAGTTCATCGGAAAGGGCGGTGTGGTAGGCCTGCTTGTCGCGCGCCAGCGTGGCCGCGTCGGCATTGGCGGCCTTGTCCTTCTGCCAGGTCTCGAAGGCGGTCTGCGTGGCCTTGACGGTGTCGTCCAGATTGGCGGCCGGCTTGAGCTCGACGTGCAGCGCCTTCACCACGTTGTCGATGGTGGGTTTGGAGAAAATGCCGAGCCAGACGTCCTGCTTGGCAGCATTCTGGATGGGGTCGGCATCGGCCGGGACCTTGCCGTCTGCCACGGCTTTTTCGGCTGCGATGGTCAGGGCGGCTTCGCTCAGGACCGTCTCGTTTTGCTCGCTGCCGCCAAGCTGGGCACGTGCTGCGTTGACGGCTTCGGCCTCGGTCATGCCGCCGTCGAGCCCTGCCTGAATGGCGGCCCGTGCGTCTTGCAGCGTCACGGCTTGCGTGGGCGGGGCCTGGTCGGTTGCCAGCGGTTTGTCGGACAGCGAATGCGTGGCGCTGTCCAGCGTCGTGTTGTCGAACACGTGCGTGAGGCCGACCTGGCTGGCGGCCTGCTCAAGCGCATCGACCTTGGGTTGCGTCGTGGCCGGTGCCGACTTGTTGTGTGCGGCCTGCAGCAGGATGGCGGCCCGCGCAAGCGCATCTCGGCTGACCGCGGGCTGCGTCTGCTGGATTTTCTCAATGGCAGCCTTCAGCGCCGCCGTATCGTCGGGTGCCTTGCCCTGGAGCGCATTCTTCAGGGCCGTCTCGGCATCGGACACATCGCGTGCACTGGGGGGCGGCGGCGGTTGGATGGGCTTGGGGGGCGTCGGGACGCCACCACCGCCGTCGATGGCTCTGAGCATAACGATTCTCCTGGGCAGACTACGAGCACTCGCCCATGATTGCCGCGCTTGCCAAGCACGCCTATTCGGAAAACTCGTAGAAAAGCGTGCGAGACCGGCCGCTCCATGCTGCGGACTACGGGATCCAGTGGCGGTTTCCTGGTCGCGCACACGCTTGTAGCGTTGCGCTTTCTCCGGGTTCTGGCTGAGGGATTCCCATGCGGCCCCGGGGTCCGTGGTTTTGCGAGCTTCGCGCCACATCGCCATCAGCACCTGCGCCGGACGAACAACGCTGGGCGGCTGCGGCGCATACACAACGCGTGCATCTCGGGAGGTTCTGATTCACGCGCGGTTGGCTTGGATCAAAGAACCGACGGACGTACCGGCGGCATAGTCGGCGCGTGTCCACGGTATCCGTAAGGAGCCCCCATGAATGCCCCCGACAATGTTCCCGGTGTCACCCGGCATAGCCTGCTTGAGGACGTGCTCGCCATCGTTACCGGTACGCTGTTCGTGTCGCTCGGCATCACGCTGTTCAAGCAGGGCGGTCTGCTGTCAGGCGGGACGGCCGGCGTGGCCTTTCTGATCCACTACGCCACATCGCTGCCCTTTGGTGTGGTGTTCTTCACCATCAATCTGCCGTTCTATTACCTGGCGGTGCGGCACATGGGTTGGCGCTTCACGCTCAAGACGTTCTGTGCGGTGGCGCTGGTGTCGTGGCTGAGCGAGGTGCACGCGCATTTCGTACAGATGGGGTCGCTCAATCCGCTGTATGCGGGTGTCATTGGCGGCACGTTGATGGGCGTGGGCTTCATCGTCCTGTTTCGGCACCAGGCCAGCCTGGGCGGCGTCAACATCGTCGCGCTGTATCTGCAGGACAAGTACGGCATTCGCGCTGGCAAGCTGCAGATGGCGGTGGATGTGTGCATCGTGCTGGCGTCCCTCGTCGTGGTCAGCCCGATGGCGCTGGCGGCCTCGTTGGTGGGGGCGGTGGCGCTCAACCTCAGCATTGCGTTGAATCATCGGCCCGGTCGCTACCTGGTCACGCAGACTGCCAGCACTGCCGCCGGGCATGTCGGCAGCAACGGCTCGCCGGGTTCCTCAATGGCTTAGCAAGGCATCGGCGCGTTGCGTCGGGCATAGACGGCCTACGTCCCCGGCACGCCCGGCATGTGGAACGCGATGCAGCAGGACTGCGCAGTGTTCACCGAGCCCGTGAACTCCAGCGAGGTGACCGCCAGTTGGCTTGCGGCCATCTCCCTTCGCATTCCCTTCGTATCCCATTCGGTCACGAACGCCACGCCGCTGACATGTCTCACGCAGGCGTAACGTCGTCAGCGTGTGCCAACACGTCCTGGACCCTCGTGTCGACCACAGTTTCCCTTGTGCTGTCCGACGCTGGGTGACATCCGTCGAATTCGCACGTGGGGCGATGAAAAACGCCTCAACGGACGAATCAACGGCACCGGACATTTCCACGTCCAGGCAGTACTCATTCCAATGGGAACCTTGCCTGTGCGGGTTATCCCGAGTTTCGATGGACGCGTGTCTACCCTAGCATGAAGTTCATTTTGAGAACAATTGTTCGTAATACGAACTTCTCGCTTGTCAGTGAAGCGAAGGGATGGTGCTGGTAGAGGCGGTATGCCCTGATCCATTCCTATGAAGCATTGACCGTCCGTTCAAGCCATAGCGCGCCTTGGAGCCTGTTAAAAGCCGGCACGGATTGTTGCGGCTTATCTCTAGGAAGCCCCATGAGTAAATCTATCGTCGACGCACAGAGCATCATCAATGGCAGTCGGTTCGGCCCGTTCCAGTGGCTTATCTTTGGGATGTGTTTTTTTATCGTCCTGTTGGATGGCTTTGACACAGCAGCCATCGGCTTCATTGCGCCATCGCTTGTGTCGGAGTGGGGCATTTCGCGCCCAGCGCTTGCCCCGGTTCTAAGTGCTGCGCTCTTTGGCTTGGCAGTGGGTGCTCTCGTCGCCGGCCCACTTTCAGACCGGATCGGGCGCCGTCTTATGTTGATCGTCTCTGTGCTGGTCTTCGGCGTCGCGTGCCTCGTATCTGCATATGCGAGCAACATCACAAGCCTGATAGCGTTGCGCTTCGTAACCGGTATCGGGCTTGGTGCCGCAATGCCGAACGCAGTGACCCTGATGAGCGAATTCTGTCCTGACAAACGCCGCGCGGTCATTGTGAACCTGATGTTTTGCGGCTTCCCTCTGGGCGCCGCGTTCGGAGGGTTCTTGGCCGCCTGGATGATTCCACATTTCGGCTGGCGTAGTGTTCTCATGCTGGGCGGTCTTGCGCCGCTTGCATTGCTCTTTCTGCTGGTCTTGCATTTGCCGGAGTCTGTTCGCTACATGATTGCGAAGAGCCAATCCGTAGAGAAGATTCGCCGTACGTTGGCGAAGATCAATGTGGCCGCACACGACGCGTCATCGTTCTTCATGACCGAGCAGACCCAGGCCCCATCGGGCCAAGGCGGTATTGCATTGGTTCTGTCCCGATCCTACGTTGTCGGATCCGTCATGCTTTGGTTGGCGTACTTTATGGGGCTGGTGATCTTTTATGCCTCTATCAATTGGATGCCCATTCTCTTGAAGGAGGCCGGGCTCACGCCAAAGGCTGCAACGTTGATTTCTGCGCTCTTCCCGCTGGGCGGCATTGGTGCTGTTCTGTGCGGCGCTCTGATGGACAAATTCAACGCCAATCGGGTGATTGCGACTTGCTACGCGCTCACTGCCCTCACCGTGTATGGCATTGGTCAAGCCGTTGGCAACGTCGGACTGCTCGTTGTTGTTGTTTTTGCTGCCGGCGTTCTGATGAATACAGCGCAGTCGTCTATGCCCGCTCTGGCCGCCGCTTTCTACCCGACGCAAGGTCGGGCTACAGGCGTTGCTTGGATGCTTGGAATTGGGCGGTTTGGTGGCATAGCGGGTTCCTATCTTGTGGCAGAGCTCACTCGCCAACAAGTCGGGTTCAGCGGCATCTTCTCAATCATTGCCATTGCGGGCTTGATCGCGTGTGTCGCCCTCTTCATCAAACAGCGCGCGCTTCCGCAGAAGTTGGCGCCAGCAGGGCTTCGCTCAACCGAGATAGTCGGACACTAAGCTCCCGCTTTTGGAAGTTCCCTTCCTCAAGGAGAGCGTTACCGCGTTTTCCTGGCTGTGATAGGTCTCGACTGCACTGACGGCGCAAGCAAGGCGGCCCCGATTCCGTTAGACTATTAATTGACGCATCAATCGTTGATGCATCATTTGTATCGTCACTCCTCCGTCATGGCCGTCCACACCGCGCTCCCGCACTCCCATACCCAGGTCTTGCCGTTCAAGGAATCGCTCTTGGCGATGATCGGCATTTGCTTTGTCGTGGTTCTGGTCGCCTTCGACCAGACCGTGGTCGGCACAGCGCTGCCCACGGTGGTGGCTGAGCTGAAAGGCTTTGAGCTGTATGCGTGGGTGGCAACGTCGTATCTGTTGACGTCCGTGGTGACGGTGCCAATCTTTGGCCGCCTGGGAGATTTCTACGGGCGCAAGCCGTTTGTGATTGCCTCCATCGTGGTGTTCACGCTGGCGTCGGTCATGTGCGGCATGGCGGGCAGCATGACGTTTTTGGTGTGGTCGCGGGCGCTGCAGGGCATTGGCGGCGGCATGCTGGTTGGCACGGCCTACGCGTGCATTCCCGATCTCTTCCCGGATGCGCGTGTACGTTTGCGCTGGCAGGTAATGCTGAGCGCGTCGTTTGGTATTGCCAACGCCATCGGCCCGACGCTTGGCGGGTGGATGACGCAGGCGTTCGGCTGGCGATCGGTGTTCTACGTGAACATTCCGTTCGGTGTGTTGGGGCTGTGGTTTGCGTGGCGCTTTTTGCCGCATCTGCGTCAGAACGTGCACACCGGGCGTATCCGCCTGGACTGGCAGGGCGCGGTGCTGATCACGGTGGCGCTGGGTGCGCTGCAGTTGTTCGTGGAATGGCTGCCGCGGCATGGCCTGTCGCTGCCGCTGTTTGGTTGGCTGGTGCTGTCGGCCGCGGCATTTGTGGCGCTGTGGTGGTGGGAGCAGCGTGCAGAGCAGCCGCTATTGCCGTTCGACATGCTGCGCAATCCGGCGCTGGCCGCGCTGTTCATGCTGGCGTTGCTGTCGGGCTTCTCGATGTTTGCGGTGCTGTTCTATGCACCGTTGCTGTTCCAGGGCGGGTTTGGCATGTCGCCGCAGGAAGCCGGTCTGGTGATTACGCCGCTGGTGGTGTGCATCACGCTGGGCAGCATCATCAACGGGCGCATCGTCACGCGCATTCCCAATCCCAACGCCATGCTGTATGCCGGCTTTGCGCTGCTGACAGTGGCGGTGGCCGGCATGTCGGTGTCGTCCAAGGGCATGCCGCATACGGTGCTGACGTTGCTGATGCTGCTGGCTGGGCTGGGCCTCGGTTTCGTGCTGCCCAATCTGACCGTGTTTGCACAGCAGACGGCCGGCCGTGCGCATCTGGGCATTGCTACGGCGCTGCTGCAATCGCTGCGCATGGTGGGCGGCATGGTGGGCACGGCGCTGGTCGGCACGCTGGTAAGCGAGCGCTATGCCTCGGGCGTTGCCAATGCGCTAAGCGCTGACAGCGCGATGCAGTGGCTGCGCCAGCTTGCCGATCCCGAAATTCTCATCGATCATGACTCGCAAGCCGCGTTGCTCTCGCAGTTGCATGCTGCCGGCCACGACGGTACGGCGCTGCTCGAAGCCGCGCGACACGTGCTGGTCAGTGCCATCCATATCGGCCTGATCGTGGCGACGGTGGTGGCGCTGATCGGCCTCTGGTATGTGCGCCGCGTGCCGCCCGTGGTGCTGCACCATGTCGAGCCTGTGCAACATACGGAATAGGCGAGACACGCCGGAGCGGTTAGGATGCGCGGTTCCCCAGCAATCTCAGCCCTGATCGATGACCTCTGAACGCGAACGCTTCGCCGTCATGCACCAGTTCGGCCGCACCTATCGTGCGTTCATGGCCGCCTTCGAGGCGCATGTCGGCCAGCCAATGCCGCGCTGGCGCATCCTGCTGGCGCTGCATGACAACACCGGCGGCGGCATGGCCCAGAAGCAGCTCGCCGAGCGACTGCAGATGGACCCTGGCGCGCTTACCCGCCAGCTTAAAGTGCTGGAGCAGCTCGGCTGGATTGAACGCACCACCGATGCGCGCGACAACCGCCTGACCAACGTGTCGCTGTCAGACGCAGGCCTGGCCATCGTGCTCGAATGCATGCCGCGCCGCATCGCCTTCATCAATGCCACGCTCGACGGGCTGCCGGACGACCTCGTCCACGCGCTGTCCGAAGCGCTGGCGCAAATCGAAACGCGCCTGGCCGAAGTGCCGGCGCTGGCCACCGCGGCCTCCACCGCATCCGATATCAAGACCGCAGATCGGCCCGCAGACCGCTAATGCGTGCCGAATGCGTTCCGGAGACAACCATGTCCATGGTGATCAACAGCGCGCTGTACCGAAACGGCAAGCGCGAACGTGACCTTTCCGTCGAGGCCATCAGCGACGTGCTGCACACGCCGGGCTCGTTTGTGTGGCTAGGTTTGCATGAGCCGGACAACGCCATGCTCGACCGCGTGCAGGAGGAATTCGGCCTGCACGATCTCGCCATTGAAGACGCGCGCAACGCGCACCAGCGGCCCAAGCTGGAGCTGTACGGCGACGTGCTGTTCATCGTGCTGAACACCGCGCAAATGGAGGGCGGCAACGTCGTCTTTGGTGAGACACACCTGTTTGTCGGCAGGGACTTTCTCGTCTCGGTGCGGCATGGGCCGTCGGCGTCGTATTCGCCGGTGCGCGAGCGCTGCGAGCGCACGCCGCAACTGCTGGCCAAAGGCGCACCGTTTGCGTTGTACGCGGTGATGGACTTTGTGGTCGACAACTATCAGCCGGTGCTTGAACGCCTGCAAGAAGAGTTCGAGCACATCGAAAGCCAGATCTTTGGCGACACGTTCGATCGCGCTGCCATCGAGCGGCTCTATACGCTCAAGCGCCAGCTTCTGCGGCTGCGCAATGCCGCGTTGCCCGTTGAAGACATTGCCGGCCAACTCGTGCGCCTGCATGACGACGTGGTGCCCAAAGAGCTGCGCGCGTATTTTCGCGATATTGCCGACCATGCGCACCGCGCGGTGGGCGCACTCGACGTGATTCGGGAAATGCTGACCACGGCCATCTCCGTGAACGTGGCGCTGGTGTCGGTCACGCAGAACGACATCGTGAAGCGCCTGGCCGGGTGGGGCGCTATTCTGGCAATTCCAACCGTGGTGTTCAGCAACTACGGCATGAACTTCAAGGGCATGCCGGAGCTGGAGCATCCGGCTGGGTACCCCATCGTGCTGGCGTGCACGGCCACCGCTTGCGTGTGGCTGTATCGCAAGTTGCGCAAATCGGGCTGGATCTAGGAGACACGAGATGGCGCGCTGCTGCTGGGCGGGCGAAGACCCGCTGATGATCGCGTACCACGACACCGAGTGGGGCGTGCCCTCGCACGATGATCGTCACCTCTACGAGATGCTGATCCTGGAGGGCGCGCAGGCCGGTTTGTCGTGGCAGACCATTCTGCGCAAGCGGGCGCGCTACCAGGAAGTGTTCGAGGGGTTTGATGCCGCACGCGTGGCGCGCTTCACGCCGGCACGCATCGAAAAGCTGCTCGCTGATCCCGGCATCGTGCGCAATCGCGCCAAGGTGGAAGGCGCCGTCATCAACGCGCGCAAGGTGCTGGAGCTTCAGGAAGAAATGGGTTCGCTCGACGCATTCCTGTGGGCGTTTGTCGATGGCAAGACCATCGTCAACCGCTGGGACAGCTACCGCGATGCACCCGCAGCGACTGATGCGTCCAAGGCGATGAGCAAGGCGCTGGTCAAGCGCGGTTTCAAGTTCGTCGGCCCGACCATCTGTTATGCCTTCATGCAGGCCACCGGCATGGTCGATGATCATGAAGCCGGGTGCTTTCGCGCCGGGAAGGCATAACGCTCAGGGCCCTTTTTGATGCGGCGAATGTCCGTTATTCTCGCCAGTCCCAACATTGACGGAGTCGTTCTTCATGTCGCTGAATTTTCTCGGCATTGCCGGTAGCCTGCGCCGCAAGTCCACCAACCAGGGTCTGCTGCGCGCAGCGTCCACGCGCGTGCCCGCCGGCGTTGAAATGGACGTGGCCGACCTGACGGATATTCCGTTCTACAACGCCGACATTACGGACAAGCCCGCTTCGGTGGTGCGCGTGCTCGAACAGATCGGGCGCGCCGATGCGCTGGTGCTGGCCTGCCCTGAATACAACTACTCGCTGGCGCCGGCGCTGAAGAACATTCTCGACTGGGCCTCGCGCGAGCCCAACAACGCGTTGCTGGCAGGCAAGCCGGTCGCGATCCTGGGCGCGGGCGGCGGCATGGGCACGTCGCGCGCGCAGTACCACCTGCGTCAGGTGTGCGTGTATCTGGACCTGCATCCGTTGAACAAGCCGGAAGTGTTTGCCAACGCGTTTGCTGGCGGCTTCACCGCCGATGGCGATCTCACAGACGAGCGCATCGCCGGCCTGATCGCCGAGCAGATGCAGGCGCTGGCCAACTGGACGTTGAAGCACAAGGCTTGAATGAAGCCTTGCAGTAGATGAATTACTCGCCGGCGTGCAGCGTGCGGTTGCGCCCGGCGAGCGAGCCCGCCACGAGCGAGGCCAGCGCAATTGCGCTGAACAGCCAGCCCATCACGGCCCAGCTGCCGGTCAGATCGTGCAGCACCCCCATGAGATACGGCCCCGCAGCGGCCATGGTGTAGCCAATGCCCTGCGTCATGGCCGACAGGCTTGCCGCCACGCGCGTATCGGCCGAGCGCAGCACGATCAGCGACAGCGCCACGCTGAAGTTGCCGCCCTGGCCAAGCCCCAGCAACACCGCCCACCACCACAGCGTTGACAGCGGCGCATATAGGCAGCCGATCAGGCCAGCCCAGCACATCAGCATCATCAGGTACACGGCGGGGCGCTGATCTCGCCCGAGCCGCGCCACGAATGGTCCGCCCAGCGCGGTAATGAGCTGCACAAGAATCGACACCGCGACCACCATGCCCGACTGCACGGCAGATAGCCCGCGGTCTTGCAGGATCACGGGCAGCCAGCCGAACACGCAATACGCCAGCGACGATTGCAGCCCCATGTAGAGCGTCACCTGCCAGGCGATAGGCTTGTTCCACAGTGACACGCGCTGAAGCCGAGTGGCTGCGCCCTTGCCGTGCGCATGCCGCATATGCGGCCACCAGCCGACAAAGGCCAGCAGCGCGGGCAGCGCCCAGAATGCCAGCGCGGGCTGCCAGCCGCCCAGCCATGCCGAAAGGGGCGCGCTGGCACCGGCTGCCACCGCGGCACCAAAGCACAGCGCCATGGTGTAGACGCCGGTCATCAGGTCAGCCTGCCGGCCGAAATCCCGCTTGACGATGCCCGGCAACAGAATGCCCGTCACGCCAATGCAGGCGCCCGCTGCCAGCGTGCCGATGAACAGCGGTGCAACGCCGCCCGCGCTGCGCAAGGCTATGCCCGCCGCCAGCGCAATCAGCAAGCCGCCCACTGCGCGTTCTGCGCCAAAGCGCCGAGCCAACACCGCGGCCGCTGGCGCAAACAAGCCCAGACACAGCACCGGCAGGGTCGTCAGCAACCCCGCCGTGGCGCCCGACAGCCCCGTGCCAGCCGCCACCTGTTTGAGCACGGGCGACAGGCTTGACAGCGCCGGCCGCAGGTTCACGCCCACCAGCACCAGCCCGACAACCAGCAGGATCAGCGCGCCGGACGACGGGCGGTCTGCAGCGTCATGCGCAGCAGGAGATGGCGATGTGTGTGGACGTTGGGACATGGCAGAACGGGCGTGCAAGCAAGCTGCCGATTGTAGGCCGCGCGCCGGATTGGTGCATGCGCGCCATCCAAAGCCAATGATCCCGACTCCGTAATTACGTTGGATTAAGGCGCGCAGCGAGGTCTGCCAGCACGTCTGCGGAAGGCGCGCCGCGTTCGGCTGCCAGGGCTAGTGCACGCCTTGTGAGTGCGGTGTACAGCGCAGCGTGATCGGCGCCCCGTGCTTCCAGCGCTTGCAGGTGTTTGTCGATGACGCCGCCGTCTCCGCGCGAGACCGGGCCCGCCAATGCGCCCGCCAGGCCGCGTGCGCGTGCCGCAGCCAGCGTGCCGTCCACCAGCGGCCACATGGCGGCCACAGCGGCATCACGGTCGATGCCCGCGGCCTCCCACAACGTGGCGGCTTCATGGAGTGCGCACAGCAGGAAGCTGGCCGCGTAGTTGGCACCGGCGTGATACAGGGCACGTTGCCCGGCACGCACCTTCAACGGCGTGCAGCCGAGCCGCAGTGCAAAGCTGGCGAGCGCCGCGTCGTGCGGCGCATCGGCGTCAATGGCGATGGAGGCGCCGCCCAGACGTTCGGCATCGTCCGGCAAACCGGCAAACAGAAACAGCGGGTGAAAGCTGGCGGTATCCGCGCCGGCTTGGCGGGCGACGTCCAGCAAGTCGCGCTCGCCGGCACCGCTGCAGTGGATGACGAGTTGGCCGGGTCGCCAGCGGATGTTGTCGACCACGCCTGGGATGGCGTCATCCGGCACGGTCACGAACACCCAGTCGGCGCTATCCGCCACGCCTTGCGGGTTGACCGCCTTGGCGCCTGTGGCTTGCGCGAGCCACGCGGCGGGCCCGGTCGAGCGGTTGGCAACCGCCACGGTGCGTACGCCCGCACCATGCGCCCGAGTGGCCAATGCCCGCGCCAGCCGCCCCGCGCCGATCCAGCCCACCGAGACCGGCGCTTCGATTGCAAAAGACGTCATGGCAAACCTCGATTTTTCATGGCCTGCATCTTATAGCGAAGCCACTTCAGGTGATCGGGCGGTACGGCCGGTAAACTGCACGCCTTCGCCTGCAGCGTTGGGCCGCGCGCGAACAAACGGTTTTTAGGTGGACATGTCAGTGCAGGCAGGCGTTATGCAAAGCAAAAGTAGGGCAACCCTCATCGGGCTCATCGCGGTGCTGTTGTGGAGTTCGATCGTCGGGTTGATCCGGGGCGTGAGCCAGCATCTGGGGGCCGTAGGTGGCGCTGCCATGATCTATACCGTCGCGTCGGTGCTGTTGGTATTCACCGTCGGCTTCAATAATTTGAAGACGTTTCCGCGGCGCTATCTGGTGTGGGGCAGCCTGTTGTTCGTGTCGTACGAGCTGTGCCTCTCGCTGTCGATCGGTTATGCCAATAGCGGGCGGCAGGCGATCGAGGTCGGCATGGTCAATTACCTATGGCCGACGTTCACGATGCTGTCTGCCATTGCCTTCAACAAGCAGCGGGCGAATGCCCTGATCATGCCGGGTGTCCTTGTTTCCATCCTCGGGATTTGCTTTGTGCTGGGCGGTGAGCAGGGGCTGGACATCGCCGGCATGGCCGAGAACGTCAAGGACAACCCGCTCAGTTACGGACTGGCGTTCACGGGCGCGGTGATCTGGGCGGCGTATTGCACCGTCACCAGCCGGATTGCCGAGGGCAAGAACGGTGCAACGCTGTTCTTCATCCTGACGGCGCTGGCCCTGTGGATCAAGTTTTTCGCCACGGGCGGCGGGGCGATGCATTTCAGCGTGTCGGCGCTGGTCTACCTTGCGTTGGCCGCGTCAGCAATGGGCTTCGGTTACGCGGCCTGGAACGTCGGCATCCTGCATGGCAACGTCACGGTGTTGGCGACCGCGTCGTATTTCATCCCCGTGTTTTCTGCTGCCTTGGCCGCTGCGCTGTTGCACGCTCCGCTTTCGTTCGCGTTCTGGAAGGGCGCATTGATGGTGGTTGCCGGGTCGATCCTGTGCTGGCTTGCGACGCGTGGCGGTCGTGCAAAGACGTTGTCTTCGCCCAAGTCTTCCGCCTGACATAAGAACGGCCGCACGCGGGCATCCGCAGTGTTTAATATTCGCAATTAACTGCCAGGATTTTAAAAAAACCGCAGATATAGCCAGCACGGGAACGGGGCGTGCTAGATGCCGGGTAAGCCGCTGCGCCACGACGGAACGGCGGCATACCAACACAGAAACAGGAGGCATCATGTTGAGCACCATTCTCATCATCGTTCTCATCTTGCTGCTGATCGGCGCGCTGCCGTCGTGGCCGTACAGCCGGGGTTGGGGCTACGGGCCGACGGGCGGGCTTGGGCTGATTGTGGTGATCGTGGTCATTCTTGTGCTGCTGGGCTATATCTGACGCCACGATTGACGTCGATGGGCGCGTGGTTCTGAGCATCGCCTGACCGGTTGCCGAGGGGTTGGCTGAGCACCGTAGCGGGGCGAGTGTCTTGCAGACGCTTGACTGGGCATAATCCCAGCTGCGTTCCCGAAGGACACTTCCCATGAAGACAGGTCGACACGCCGTTAGCCGTGCGCCCGGCGGTCGTGCCCGATTCGCTTCGCTGATGCTGGCCCTGGTGCTGGCCGGTTGCGCGGTCGGGCCCGATTATCACACGCCGCCCCTGAGCGGCACCGAAGCCCCGCAAGCTTGGCACGCCACGCTGCCGCACCACGGCAGCCGCATGGCGCTGGCGCACTGGTGGGAGCAGTTTCACGACCCCGTGCTGACTCAATTGGTGGAGCAGGCAGACGCGACCAGCCCGACGATCGCGCAAGCGGTCGGCCGCGTGCGCGAAGCGCGTGCGAGCGTTTCCACCAGCCAGGCGGGGCTGTTGCCGCAACTGAAAGGCTCAGGCTCAGCCACGCGGCAGGGCGGGTTTGGCGGCAGCCAGTTTGCCGGCGGTGCGGGTGGGGTGTCTGCGGGGGCGTTGAATCCGACCCTGGGTTTGGGCACGATCACCACCTTGGCGGCGCAGGCCGATGCGTCGTGGGAGATCGATCTCTTCGGCGGTAAACGCCGCAGCCTGGAAGGTGCCGATGCGCGTCTGACTGCCAGTGAAGCCGACTGGCACGACGCGCGCGTATCGCTCGCCGCCGAAGTGGCCAATGCTTATTTGCAGCAACGCGAGTGCGAGGCGCTGGTCAACATCGGCGCGGCAACGCTGTCGTCCCGGCAGGAAACGCTGCAACTCACTGAACGTAAATTCCGCGCGGGCTTTGTCGCGCCGGCTGATTTTGCACAAGCGCAAGCCACGGTGGGCGATGCCGTCAATGCGCTGGAAGGCCAGCGTGCGCAATGTGCGCAGGGCATCGACAAGCTCGTCACGCTCACCGGCATGGATCACGATGCGCTGAACGGGTTGCTGTCCAAGGCCAGCGCGCAGATTCCGGCACCGCCCGATGCGGGCGTGCCCGATGTGCCGGCGCAGGTGCTGTCGCAACGGCCGGATGTGTCGTCGGCAGAGCGCGCGGTTGCGGGAGCAAGCGCCGATATCGGTGTGGCGGTCGCGAGCCGTTTGCCGTCGATCACGCTGGCGGGCACCATCGGCATCAATTCGTACCGCCTTGGCGGGCAATCGTTGACAAGCAAGTCCTGGTCGTTCGGGCCGTCGGTGTCATTGCCGATCTTTGACGGCGGCACGGGCGCGGCGCGCGTGGAAACGGCGCGCGCCCGTTACGACCAAGCGCTGGCCAGCTATCGCAGCAAGGTGCGTCAAGCGGTGCAGGAAGTGGAAGATGCACTGGTGCGCCTGGACGCTTCCGACCGCCGTGTCGATGCAGCCACGATGGCCGATGCCCAATACGCAAAGGTGCTGGAAGCGTCCAACGCCCGCTACCGCCTGGGCGCGGGCAGCCTGCTGCAGCTGGAAGACGTGCGGCGTACGGCGTTGCAGGCTTCGCAATCGCTGGCGGCCGTCAAGCTTGAACGCGCCCAGGCCTGGGTTGCGTTGTACAAGGCCGTGGGCGGCGGCTGGCGCGACGACGCATCCAACGCTTATCCCGATAACAAGACCACTGCGCCGACCGCACAGGGCCGCGCGCATACCGGAAGCGCTTCATGACAGGACAACGAGTTTGGATGGCCGCGCTGGCCGTGATGCTGGCCGGCGCGCTTGCTGCGTGCGGCAAATCTGCGGAGAGCAAGAACAAGGAACAGCCGCCTGCCAAACCGGCGCTGGCCGTCAACGTTGCGCATCTGGCGCAGCACGTGTGGCCCCGCGCCGCCACGGCCAGCGGTGCCGTGCAGCCGTGGCAGGAAGCCAGCATCGGCGCCGAGGTGAACGGGTTGAAGCTGGCGGAGGTGCTCGTCAACGTGGGCGATGTGGTCAAGCAAGGCCAACTGCTTGCGCGCTTGTCGGATGAAACCGTGCGCGCCGACGTGGCAGCCCAACGCGCCAGCCTGGCCGAAGCCGAAGCCTCGGCCGCGCAAGCTGCCGGCGAGGCCCACCGTGCGCATGAACTCGACAAGAGCGGTGCGATCAGCCAACAGGATCTGGTCCAGTACGACACGCAGGCCAAGACCGCGGCTGCCAAGCTGGCCGCAGCCCGTGCGCAGTTCGAGAGCCAGCAATTGCGCTTGCGCTACACGCGTGTGGTCGCGCCGGACGACGGCGTGATCAGCGCACGCTCGGCCACCGTGGGCGCCGTGGTGTCTTCCGGCACCGAACTCTTCAAGCTCATCCGCAAGAACCGCCTGGAATGGCGCGCTGAAATGCACGGCGACGTCCTGCCCCGCATCCAGCCCGGCCAGGCCGCGCGCCTGCGCCGCATGGATGGCGGCGTGGTGAACGGCCGCGTGCGCCAAGTCGCCCCCACCGTCGACGCCAACACGCGCAATGGTCTCGTCTATGTCGACCTGCCGCCGGAAGCTGCAGCCTCAGGCGTAAAGGCGGGCATGTATCTCTCGGGCGATGTGCTGCTGGGCGATGCGCCGGCCGCGACATTGCCGGAGACCGCCGTGTTCTCACGCGATGGCTACGACTACGTGATGGTGATCGGCCAGCAAGGCCGCGTGCGGCAGACCAAGGTGACCGTTGGCCGCCGCCAGGACGGGCAAGTCGAAATCGTGCAAGGCATCGGCGCGAATGACGGCGTGGTCGCTGCAGGCGCGGCATTCCTGAGCGATGGCGATGTGGTGCGTGTGGCCGCTGCCGGTGCAGCCTCCGCGCCCGCGGCACCAACCACAGCGGCGACCGCAGCCGGAGCCAAGCCATGAACTTTTCTGCCTGGGCGATCCGCAAGCCGATCCCGTCGATCCTGCTGTTCATCCTGATCACGGTGGCGGGGCTGGTCTCGTTCAAGATGCTGTCGATCCAGAACTTTCCCGACATCGACTTTCCTGCCGTATCCGTGACGGCCAGCCTGCCGGGCGCCACGCCCACGCAGATGGAAACCGAAGTCACGCGCAAGATCGAAGACAGCATTGCCAGCATCGGCGCGATCAAGCACATCACGTCCACCATCAACGACGGCAGCTCGACCACGATGGTCGAGTTCCAGCTTGAGAAGGATGTGCAGGAAGCCGTAAACGACGTGCGCGATGCGGTCAGCCGTATCCGCGCGCAGCTGCCGTCCGACGTGCAGGAGCCGGTCATCTCCCGCGTGACATTCGCAAGCCTCCCGGTGCTGACGTACGCCGTGGAAGCAACCGACATGGACGCGGAGGACCTCTCCTGGTTTGTCGACAACACGGTCAACAAGCGGTTGCTGTCGGTGCACGGCGTGGCCAAAGTGACGCGCCAGGGCGGCGTGGACCGCGAAGTGCGCGTGCAGCTCGACCCGGTGCGCTTGCAGGCATTGAACGTTTCAGCGGCAGACATCAGCGCGCAAGTGCGCGGCATGCAGCAGGAAGCGCCGGGTGGGCGCGGCAACATCGGTGGGCAGGAGCAGGCAGTCCGCACGCTTGGCACCGTGAAGAGCGCGCGTGAACTGGCGCAGATGGACATCCCGTTGTCGGACGGCCGGCGCATTCGCTTGTCAGATGTTGCTGACGTGCGCGACACGGCGGCCGAGCCACGCCAGATGGCGCTGTTCGACGGCAAGCCCGTCGTCAGCTTCCAGGTGTTCCGCTCGCGCGGCGCGAGCGAAATCTCGGTGGCCAAAGGTGTGCGCGACGCGCTGGCCGCATTGCAGGCCGAACGGCCCAATGTGCATGTGACCGAGGTCTACAACATGGTCAAGCCGGTGTCGGATGCGTACACCGCGTCGATGCACGCGCTGTACGAGGGCGCCATCCTGGCGGTGATCGTCGTGTGGCTGTTCCTGCGCGATTGGCGGGCCACGTTCGTGTCGGCGGTGGCGCTGCCGCTGTCGATCATCCCGACCTTCGCGGCCATGCAGTTGCTCGACTTCACGCTCAACGGGATCACGCTGCTGGCGCTCACGCTGGTGGTCGGGATTCTCGTCGACGATGCCATCGTGGAGGTGGAGAACATCGTGCGCCACCTGCGCAACGGCAAGAAGCCGTTTGAGGCCGCCATGGAAGCGGCGCAGGAAATTGGTCTGGCCGTGGTGGCGACGTCGCTCACGCTGGTGGCGGTGTTTCTGCCCACGGCCTTCATGGGCGGCATCTCGGGCAAGTTCTTCAAGCAGTTCGGGTGGACGGCTTCGCTGGCGGTGCTGGCCTCGTTGCTGGTGGCGCGGCTGCTCACGCCCATGATGGCCGCCTACATGCTCAAGCCGCAGGACGAACCCAACCGCGACGGTTGGGTCATGACGCGCTACCTGCAAGCGGCACGCTGGTGCCTCGTGCACCCGTGGAAAACGGGCGGTATGGCGGCGGCGTTCTTCGTCGTGTCGGTCGCCATCATCGGGCTGATTCCGGCGACGTTCCTGCCGCCCGAAGACTGGGCGCAGCTTCAGATGACGGTGGAAAGCCCGCCCGGCAGCACGATCGCCCAGACACGCGAGAACACCGAGCGTGTGCGCAAGATCGTGATGCAGCACAAGGAAGTCCGTCACGTCTATACGGCCATCGGCTCGGGCGTGATGGCCGGCGTGCCGGGCTCCAGCGGCGGCGAGGTGCGCAACGGCACGCTCACGATCTCGCTCACCGGCCGGCATGATCGACACATCAAGCAGCAGGACGTCCAGCGCCAGTTGCGCGAAATGCTGGAAGGCGTGCCGGGCGTGCGGATCTCGTTCGGCGCCGTGGGCTCCGGCGAGCAACTCCAGGTGGTGCTGACCGGCGACGACCCCGCCACGCTTCAGCAGGCCGCACGCGATGTGATGCGCGATCTGCGGACCGTGCCGGGGCTTGGTGCGGTGACCTCGTCGGCGAGTTTGCTGCGGCCCGAAGTCGTCATCCGCCCCGACTTTGCGCGCGCTGCGCAACAAGGGGTGACAGCCGCCGCCATCGGCCAAGCCGTGCGCGTGGCAACCGCCGGCGACTACGACGTCAACCTGCCGAAGCTGAACCTGCCCGAGCGGCAGGTGTACATCCGTGTTGAACTCGATCCGAAGGCACGCAACCAGATCGACACGATCCGCCAGTTGCGCGTGCCGGGCCGCAATGGCGCGGTGCCTCTGGAAAACATCGCCGATATTTCCATCGGCAGTGGTCCGGCGCAGATCGACCGCTATGACCGCAGCCGCAACGTCACCATCAGCGTGGGGCTGGAGGGGCGGGCGCTGGGCGATACCAACATGGCGGTGGAGGCGCTGCCTTCCATCAAGAACTTGCCGCAAGGCGTTCGCCGCATTGCCTCCGGCGATGTGGAGGGCATGCAGGAGCTGTTCAGCAGCTTCTTCCTCGCCATGTTCGCGGGTGTGCTGTGCGTGTATGCGGTGCTGGTGCTGCTCTTCCACGACTTCACGCAGCCGGTGACGATTCTGGCGGCGCTGCCGCTGTCGGTGGGCGGCGCGTTTGGGCTCTTGGCGCTGTTCGGCTTCAGCTTGTCACTGCCGGCGTTGATCGGCTTGCTGATGCTGATGGGCATCGTGACCAAGAACTCGATCCTGCTGGTCGAATACGCCATCGTTGCGCGGCGCGATCTCGGTATGTCGCGCACCGAGGCCATCATCGATGCCTGCCACAAGCGCGCGCGCCCCATCGTCATGACCACGGTGGCCATGACGGCCGGCATGGTGCCGATGGCGCTGGGTCTGGAAGGCGATGCGGGTTTTCGCGCGCCGATGGCCGTGGCGGTGATCGGCGGCCTGCTCACTTCCACGCTGCTGAGCCTGCTGGTGGTGCCGGTGGTGTTCGAGAAGGTGGATGACTTCAAGGAGTGGACGCTGCGCAAGTTCCGTGGCGTGCGCCATCACGGGCACAGAGCTGAGCCTGTACCACAGCAGGAGCAGCGTTAACGGCAGCGTCGCCCATGCCTCACGGAGACCGGCGAAGCGACGGCCATCGGAGCGCTACACGGCAGCGTCTCCGTCTTCGGCAATCGATTCCATGGGGCGGCGGCCCCGCCGTGCCACGGCGGGCAGCGTCGCGGAGGTCAGCACCGGACCTTGTTGTCGCGTCCAACGCGGCGCGCGCACGGCATCGAATGCCGGGTTGTCCATGACTGCATTCTCGTGATCAACCGAAAAGCGCGAAAGTGCAGCCGCAAACTGCGTTGCGTCTGCGTGATAGCCGAGTCCGGGCGGGCCGCTGGTTTGCGGACGTTTGCCGTTGTGCCCGTCGGTGTCGGTCAAGCCGAGCTTGAGCTGTACGAGCCCCGGATACCGGTAGCCGCCCGGGCCCTTCATGACGCCCATCAGCCCGCGATGTGGCGCCCGGGCATAGTCCAGCGTGAGCGCCACGCCACGGGGTTTGCCGTAATCGACATCGAGCGGGCCGCCCTTGGTGGCGCGGCGGCCCTGGTTATTGTTCAGGAGTTGCGGATCCAGCAAGATCATGGACGGCTGCTTGGGCAGCAGGACACGGCTCTCAACCGTCGCACGAAAGCTCTGCGCCATGGCGCCGCCCATGGAAGCGCCAGAAATGAAATCCAGTTCGACATGGTTGGGCCGGGACAGAATCTTCGCGAACAACTCACCCGCCCGCTTGGTCGCACGATCAACATCGCCAATCCGGCCGAAGGCGCTGCTGATGTCTTGGCGCACATCCCGGAAGTTTTGTGTGCCGCCGAAGAACATGCGCAGGCGCTGCGGCCCTTCGGTGTCGTTGGCGGACGCAGGCTCCAGCGCAACACTGATGTGGGCGATTCTCATGGCGTTGATCAGTTCTGCGTGCTCGCCCTCTGTCAGGGCTTCGGCCAGGGCGGGATGTTCCAGCGCTGAAAGACCGTAATTCCGGAAGTTGCCGCCGATTTCCTTGGCAAATTTCGAGAACGTCTCGCGTATGGCGTCCCGCTGCTGGGCGCGCACGTTCACGTCTTCCGACGACAGGGCGCCGAATCCCAATGCCTCGGAAAGCGCACTGGCGTCCCGGTCAGGCAATTCGTCGAACGTGCGCAGCGCGTCGTGGACGAGGTTGATCTTGTGCCCCGATTTCAGATCGTTGATTGCCGGCGTGGCCGAGCGCGCTCTCGCTGGCGACAGCCGTAGGTCAGGCTCCACCCGCAACTCGGCCAACGGAGTTGCGATCTGCTCTGAGCGCCGCGTATTGGCCGCTGCCGCGCCGGTGGGCAGTGGCTTTCGGTCACGAAGGTTGCCGATCAAGGTCTCGCGTTTGGCAAGTTCCAGAAACGCCTTTGCCGCCACGCCCGTTTTGGGGATGGTGTCTGGCGACCCACCAAATCGCATCGTCAACACGCGCGCGAATGTGCGGCCTGCTGCGTTCGGGGTGCGCAGATCAGGGTTATGCGCCAGCATGGCAAGCACCGTGTCTTTGTTCGCTGCCTGGGCGAGTCGCATGACAGCCGTATTGCCGCGCGCATCGCGGGCATCGATTGGCGCGCCCGCACGGACGAGCAGATCGACGGCTTGCGCAGAGCGCGCGTTAAACAGCGGCGTCGCGCCTTGATTGTTGGTTGCGTGCACATCGGCACCGGCTTCGAGCAATTGCTCCAAAAGCGCGATGTCGCGTCCTGCCACGGTATGCAGTGGCGTATTGCCAACGCTGTCCTGCGCGTTGACATTCGCGCCGTGCGCGACCAGCGCCTTGGCCAGCCTGAAGTTGTCGCAACCCAGGGCGCTCACGAGCAGCGGGTCGCCGTGGTGGTCAACGGCATTCACGAGGTCGGGATGCTTCGCGAGAATTTCGTCAAGCCGCTCAGATGAAAAGTCGTGCTGCCACACCATGTCGAGCACCTCTGCACGATGCTCGGCCTGGTGCAGGAAGGTCATCCCCCAGCCGTCACCAGGCGGAATCGACGGTGCAGCGCCCTTGTTCTCTGGCGACGTTGCGGAAGCCGCTTCTCGGCGGCTCGTGCTTGGCGACCACTGCGCGCCCGAGCGAATCGCCTTGATTGCGTCGTGCAGTTCCGGGTCGGCGGACGTGTGCCCAACAGCCTTTGTGCTGCTTGTAGAAGCGGCGCTGATGGCAGGCGGTGTTCCTGTGTGCCTGCGTGCGGGCAGCCGGCTAAGTTGAGGCGAAGCTTTGCGAGCGCTGCGCCCCGAGCTGCTGCTCGTCTGCTCCGGCATCTGCCGGGCATCGGCCACGCGGTTTGTGGGCGCAGACGAACCGAGCCAAGAGCGAACAAGGGAGACCGGGCTTTTCATGGGATCGTCCCATCGATATTAGAAAACACGAATCACTGGATTCAATGGTGTTTTCTGCACGTGTCAGCCGCGTACCGCAGTGCGAAACGGTGAGTGCGTGTGCGAAGGGATGGTGCCTTGTTGGTTGACATTGGCACCGCTGCGACAGCCTTGTGGAACCTGGCGCACGTTGTTGCAAGGGATGACGAAAAAAAACGCCAGCTGGATGGCTCCAGCCGGCGTCTTTTGGGAACCCGCAACAATCAGGCCGATGCGGTTTCAGCCTGAGCACGCTGGCTGCCAGCATGCGCCGCGTTCGCATGCTTGGCACGCAGGCGGCGCGCGGCTTCCACCATGCCTTGCAATGCCGCTTCCACTTCCGGCCAGCCGCGGGTCTTGAGGCCGCAGTCGGGATTCACCCACAGGCGTTGCACCGGCACAACCTGCGCGGCCTTGTCGAGCAGCGCTTCCATCTCTTCCACACGCGGCACGCGCGGCGAATGGATGTCGTACACGCCCGGGCCGATCTCGTTGGGGTACGCAAACTCGCCAAACGCGTCGAGCAGCTCCATGTTCGAGCGCGAGGTCTCGATGGTGATCACGTCGGCATCCATCGACGCAATAGCCGGAAGGATGTCGTTGAACTCCGAATAGCACATGTGCGTGTGGATCTGCGTGTCGTTGCGCACGCCGGAGGCCGACACACGGAACGCGCGCGCCGCCCATTCGAGGTAGCCCGGCACGTCAGACGCGCGCAGCGGCAGGCCTTCACGGAAGGCCGGCTCGTCGATCTGGATGGCGGCAATGCCAGCGGCTTCCAGATCGCACACTTCGTCACGCAGGGCCAGGGCGATCTGCAGTGCGGTTTGCTCACGCGGCTGGTCGTCGCGCACGAAGGACCATTGCAGCATCGTTACGGGGCCGGTCAGCATGCCCTTCATCGGCCTGGCGGTCAGGCTCTGCGCGTACTTGGACCACTCGACCGTCATGGCTTCGGGGCGGTACACGTCGCCATAGATCACGGGCGGCTTCACGCAGCGCGAGCCGTAGCTCTGCACCCAGCCGTTGGCGGTGAAGGTGTAGCCCCACAGCAGCTCGCCAAAGTATTCGACCATGTCGTTGCGCTCGGCTTCTCCGTGCACGAGCATGTCGAGGCCCAGGGCTTCCTGGCGGCGCACGACGTCGGTAATTTCGGCGCGCATGCGTTGCAGGTAATCCAGTGCGGGCAGTTCGCCGCGCTTGTGCTGTGCGCGTGCCTGGCGAATCTCGGCCGTCTGCGGGAACGATCCGATGGTGGTGGTCGGCAGCAGCGGCAGGTTCAGGCGGGCTTGCTGTGCTTCAGCGCGGGCAGCATAGGGCGCAGCGCGGTCCGCATCTTCTGCGCGGATCGCGGCCACGCGCTTCTTGACGCTTGCGTTGTGCACGCGGCGCGATTCGGTACGCGAGGCGATGGCGGCGCGGTTCTCATCGAGCGTCTTCTGCACGACAGCCGGGCCTTCGACGAGTGCAAGCTTGAGGATCGCCAGTTCATCCAGCTTCTGGCGCGCGAAGGCCAGCCAGCCCTTGAGTTCGTCGTCGAGCTTGGTTTCGGCAGACAGGTCCACCGGCACGTGCAGCAGCGAGCAGCTCGGCGCCACCCACAGGCGATCGCCAAAGGCTTCGGCCAGCGGAGCCACGCGTTCCAGCACGCGTGCGAGATCCGAGCGCCAGATGTTGCGGCCGTCCACCACGCCAACGGAGAGGACCTTGTCTGCAGGCCACGGCGCGAAGGCGCCAAGCTGTTCCGGTGCACGCACCAGATCCAGGTGCACGCCGTCGACGGGCAAAGCCTTGATCAGTGCCGCGTGGTGGGAAGCGGCTTCAAAGTACGTCGAAAGCAGCAGCTTCGGGCCCTTGGCGGCGGCCAGCGCCTGGTAAGCGGGGCTGAATGCATCGACCCACGCTTGCGGCAGATCCAGCACCAGCGCAGGTTCGTCAATCTGCACCCACTCCACATTCAGGGCGGCCAGGCGCTGGAGCACGGCCGTGTAGGCCTGCAGAACCTGCGGCAGCAGGGCGAGCTTGTCGTTCAAGCCGTTGCGCGCCTTGGCCAGATGCAGGAACGTGACCGGCCCCACCAACACGACCTTCACGCGGTGCCCAGCGGCCTGTGCTTCGCGCACTTCATCGAAGAGCCATTCGGTGCCGGGGCCAAAGTGCAGGTCCGGCGTGAGTTCGGGCACGAGATAGTGGTAGTTGGTGTCGAACCACTTCGTCATCTCCATGGCTGCATGGTCGGCATTGCCGCGCGCGAGCACGAACGATTGCGCCAGCGTCAGTTGTGCGGCGTCAAAGCCATAGCGTGTGGGAATGGCGCCGAGCAGCGCGGCCGTCTGCAGTACCTGGTCGTACCAGGCGAAATCGCCCACGGTCACAAAGTCGAGGCCCGCATCGCGCTGTGCCGTCCAGTGGCGCTCGCGCAAAGCGCGGCCGGTGGCGCGCAGGTCGTCTTCGGACGAAGCGCCTTTCCAGAACGATTCAAGGGCGAACTTCAGCTCGCGTTGTGCACCGATGCGCGGGTAGCCGAGGGTATGGATGGTCGTCATAGTGGTCGCAGGAGAGGCGATTCGTTTTTCAGTCCTGCGATGATCGGCGACCCTATGTCATGAATCAAATGATATTATTTTCGATAAAGTTGAATCGTATTCATACATTGGAAGCCGCACCAACATGCTTGAAATCCGCCACCTACGCACGCTGATCGCCTTGGCCGACGGTGGCTCCGTCTCGCGCGCCGCCGAGCGGCTGCACTTGACGCAATCGGCGCTGTCACATCAGTTGCGCGCGCTGGAGTCGCATTACGGGCTGGCCGTCGTGCGCCGCAAGGGCCAGACGGTTGAATTGACCGAAGCGGGCGAGCGCATGCTTGAACTCGCACAAAAGGTGGTCGCCGACATCCAGACCGCTGAGCGCGATCTTGAGCGCATCAAGGGCCGCGCGGCCGGCACGCTGCGCATCGCGCTCGAATGCCACACCTGCTTTGACTGGCTGATGCCTGTGATGGACGCTTTCCGCCAGCGCTGGCCCGAAGTCGAGATGGATCTTGTGTCGGGCTTCCACACCGATCCGCTCGCGCTACTCAAGGACGGCCGTGCCGACGTCATCATCGGCTCCGATGCCAAGATGCGACGCGGCGTGGTGTTCGCGCCGCTGTTTCGCTTCGAGATCCTCGCCGTGCTGCCGGTCGATCACGCGCTGCGCAACAAGAAGTGGCTGGACGCGAAAGACTTTACGGACCAGACGCTCATCACGTACCCCGTGCCCGAAGAGCGCATCGATCTGATCCGACAGGTGCTGACACCGGCCGGGATCGCATTCAACCGCCGCACTGCGGAACTGACCATTGCCGTGCTGCAACTCGTTGCCAGCCGCCGCGGGCTTGCCGCGCTGCCGAGCTGGGGCATCAAGAACTACGTCGATTACGAATACGTGGTGGCCAAGCGTGTCGGTAAGGAAGGCCTGTGGAGCGATCTGTACGCGGCCATGACGCGGGACTACGCGCAGGCACCGTTTGCGCAGGACTTTATCGAGACGGCCAAGTCGATCTGCTTTGCGCAGTTGCCGGGCCTGATGCCGCTGGAAGCGTAATCAAGCGCGTTCCTTCTGGGGCAGGCGCGGCAGCTTGCCTTGCAGCCCCTCCTTGAGGAAGTCCAACAAATGCCGCGTCGCCAGCGTCCGGTATCGGCTTGGCATCGCCAGCATGTAAAGGCGGCTGCCGAACACGCTGAACCGATACCCGGGCAGCACGCGTTTGACGTGGCCTCCGCGCAAATCATCCGCAGCGGCGTAATAAGGCAGGATTCCGAGCCCATTGCCCGAACGCACGGCGGCCTGCAGGAACAGGTAGTTGTCGGAGGAGACGCCGGGGTCGAGTGTCACGAGCGTTCGCTCATCGCCCAGTTGCGCCGATAGCCGCAGCGGCTGCCCAACCGCTGGCGCGCTGACGATGGTGTGTTCGTGCAGCGCGTCGAGCGTTTTCGGCATGCCACGCACGGCCAGGTAGTCCGGCGCCGCGCACAACACCCAGTCGACTTCATCGAGCAGCGTGGCGACGAGCGATTCCGGCGGGTTCGACACGATGCGCAGCGCCACATCCACATCTTCGCCAATCAGGTCGGACACGCGGTTGTCGAACCGCACATCAAGGCGGATATCCGGATACGCGCGCTTGAACGCCACCAGCAGCGGTGACACCAGCAGGTGCCCCAGCCCCGTCGGTACCGACAGCCGCACGCTGCCTTGCAGCGATTTGCCGAGCGAAGAGACAAGCGCATCGGCGGCGGCCATTTCTCGCAGGATGCTGCGACCGTGTTCGTAGATGCCGGCGCCCACCTCGGTGGGTTCCACGCGGCGCGTGGTTCGGCGCAGCAGTTGCACGCCCAGCGCGCGCTCGAATGCTTTTAGCCGGTGGCTCACGTTGGAGCGCGTGGTCTGCAGCCGGCGCGCCGCCGCCGACAGGTTGCCCGCATCGACGATTTCCACGAACAGCTTGAGCGCATTGAGATCCATGACGGCCAACCAGATTGGTGAATGGGATTCGACATTCTGTTGATGCGGGCAAAGATTGTCAAAAAACGCCGGCCGGGTAACATCCCCGGGAACATCCCACAGGAGCAGGTGACATGGCGCTCGACGACGAATCCTTCGGTTTGCTGCAGCAATCAGTGCAGCGCTTCATCCAGGAACGGCTCGTGCCGGCGGAGAACATTCTCGAGGAAGAGGACGACGTGCCCGCCGACATCGTCGCCGACATGAAGGAGATGGGGCTCTTTGGCCTGTCGATTCCGGAAGAGCACGGCGGCATTGGCCTGGCGATGGCGCAGGAATGCGAAGTGGCGTACGACCTCGGACACACGGCGCTGGCCTTTCGCTCGGTGTTCGGCACCAACGTCGGCATCGGCTCGCAGGGCATCCTGATGGACGGCACCGATGCGCAAAAGGCCAATTACCTGCCGCGCATCGCCAGCGGCGAGCTGATCATCTCGTTTGCACTCACGGAACCGAACGCGGGGTCGGATGCTGCATCGCTGCAGACGCGCGCCACGCTGGACGGCGATCACTACGTCATCAACGGAACCAAGCGTTTCATCACCAACGCGCCGCGCGCCGGGGCATTCACGTTGATGGCACGCACGGGTGGCGAAGGCGCGAGCGGCATCTCGGCCTTTATCGTGCCGGCCGATACGCCCGGCATCACGCTCGGCAAGCCAGACAAGAAGATGGGGCAGCGCGGCACCAAGACGTGCGATGTGCTGCTCGATAACGTGCGTGTGCCTGCGGCCAACATCATTGGGGGCGTGGCGGGGCAGGGCTTCAAGACGGCGATGAAGGTGCTCGACCGCGGCCGCCTGCATATCTCGGCGCTGGCATGCGGCATGGCGCACCGGCTGATGACCGACGCGGTGGCCTATGCCAAGGAGCGCAAGCAGTTCGGACAGCCCATCGCAGACTTTCAGTTGATCCAGGCCATGCTGGCCGACAGCCAGGCAGAGCTGTACGCCGGCATGTCGATGGTGCGCGACTGTGCGCGCCGCTACGACGCCAAGCCGGTCGGCAAACAGGATCACGAAGTCAGCATGCTGGCCTCGTGCACCAAGATGTTCTGTACCGAGATGGTGGGCCGCGTGGCGGATCGCGCGGTGCAGATTCACGGGGGCGCGGGCTACATCGCTGAATACAAGGCCGAACGTTTCTATCGCGATGTGCGCCTGCTGCGTCTGTACGAGGGCACTACGCAGATCCAGCAGCTCATCATCGCCAAGAACCTGCTGCGCGACTAGGCTGGCTCTAACAATCTGCCAGGATCTGGCTCTGTTTTGGAGCCACGTTCTGGTTCAGAATGGACGCTTTCCTGTTCGATTGCAGGGTCGCTGCCGGAGTTGCCATGTACGTTCCCGCCCACTTTGAAGAATCGCGCCCCGAGGCGCTGCACGGCCTGATCGCGCAGAACCCGTTCGGAACGCTCGTCACGCATGGCGAGCATGGGCTGGACGCGAACCACATTCCGTTTTTGCTGCTGCCGGAAGAGGGCAAGCTTGGTGTGCTGCATGCCCACGTGGCGCGCGCCAATCCGGTCTGGAAAGACGTGGCGAATGGCGACGAGGTGCTCGTGATCTTCCGCGCGGGCGATGCGTATATCTCGCCGACGTGGTATCCGAGCAAGCACGAAGCCCACCGGCAGGTGCCGACATGGAACTACCGCGTCGCGCATGCGCATGGTCGTATCACCGTGCGTGACGACGAGCGTTTTGTGCGCGGCGTGGTGGCACGCCTGACGCGCACACACGAGGCATCGCAACCCACGCCGTGGAAGATGTCCGACGCCCCGGCCGACTACACCGACGCGTTGCTCAAGATGATCGTTGGCATCGAGATCGAGATCACGCGCATCGAAGGCAAACTCAAGCTGGGCCAGAACAAGGAAACGCGAGATATCGTGGGCGCCGGCGAAGCGCTCAAGGCCCGCGGCGAGCGTGTGATCAGCGACGCAATGCTGGCTTGCGCTGCTGCCAAGACGGAATAAGGCGGAGCGACCGACTGCTGATCCGTCGCTCCGCACCGCATTACTTCGCGCTGCGCGCCGGCAGGATCTCGCCGCGCACCTCCCCAAAGCCCACGCGATAGCCATCGCCCTGGCACCAGCCGGTCATGATGACTTCATCGCCGTCTTCCAGGAACGCACGCGTGGTGCCGTTGCCGAGGTCAAGCGGCTGCTTGCCGTTGAGGGTCAGCTCCAGCAGGCTGCCGTACGAATCCGGTGTCGTGCCGCTGATGGTGCCGGAGCCCATCAGGTCACCCACGCGCACGTTGCAGCCGGACACGGTGTGGTGTGCGAGCTGTTGCGCCATCGTCCAGTACATCGCGCGGAAGTTTGTGCGGGCGATGGTGGTGCGCTCGCCGCCGTGGGGGCGCAGTGCGGTTTCGAGGGCGATGTCGTAAGCATTGGGGCGGCTCTGGCGCAGGTATTCCAGCGGCTCCGGCGATTGGGCCGGGTTGGCCACGCGGAACGGCTCGAGCGCGTCCATCGTCACGATCCACGGCGAGATCGATGTGCCGAAGCCCTTCGAGTTGAACGGGCCGAGCGGCACGTATTCCCATTGCTGAATGTCGCGCGCGCTCCAGTCGTTGAGGAGCACGACGCCGAACATGTGGTCCGGTGCCGCGTCAACGGAAACCGGCTCCCCGAGCCCGCTCGGCTTGCCGACCACAAATGCCATCTCGAGTTCGTAGTCCAGCTTGCGGCAGGCCGTGAAGATCGGGCGCGGCTGATCGGGCAGCTTGATCTGGCCCATCGGGCGATGCAATGGCGTGCCGCTCACCACAACCGAGCTTGCGCGGCCGTTGTAGCCGATCGGGATTTCCAGCCAGTTGGGCAGCAGTGCATTCTCCGGATCACGGAACATGCGGCCGACGTTGGTGGCGTGTTCGCGAGACGAATAGAAATCCGTATAGCCCGGGATGTCGATGGGCAGGTGCATCACGGCATGTGCTTGCGGCACCAGCGCGCGGGCGTGCAGCGTGGCGTTGTCGCGCACGTGCGTGTCGGCCACGCTGAACAGCGTTTGCAGCTTCTTGCGGGTTTCCGCCCATACGGGCTTGCCGAGTGCGATGAAGCTGTTGAGCTTGCCGGTGCGGAACGTGCCGCGTGTGGATGCGGGCAGCAGCCCGGCGTCATCCAGCACGCCAAGATCGATGACTTGATCGCCCAGTGCCACACCTGCGTGTGGCGACGGGTTTTCCTTGGTGGAGAAGATGCCGAAGGGCAGGTTTTCCAGCGGGAAGTGGGTGTCGGGGGTGTTGGCGGATTCGAGCCAGCTTAGTTGTCGGGTGGTCATGATGGGGGCGGTGGTTTGTTGTATGGGCGGGTGATTCTTGACGCTGTCAGTGCATCCTTGTTTCATCCCCTGCCGGGGCTGACTTACTTTCTTTGTCTTGCCAAAGAAAGTAAGCAAAGAAAGGCGCGCCCGAGATGGCGACTTCCCCTTGAATTTATGTCGCAGGGAGGGAAGGGAGGCAAACTCGCTGCGCTCAGACAGGCCTCCCTTCCCTCCCTGCAACAGAAATTCAAGGCGCGATCTAGGGCATCAACGGCCAAACATTCGCGGCGCTTGCCTTGGCGTGAAGGTTGATTTGCTTAACGCTTGCTCGGGTCGAAATGCTTCTTCAGGCCCTGCCAGCATTCGAAATATTTGGCCTGCAACTGTGCCGATTCCGCCGCGAAGCGCGTCGGGCGGATCACCGCCGGTGTTTCGAACATGAAGGCCATCGTTGCGTCTACCTTGTGCGGCTGGGTGGTGTCGCCGTTGCTGGCTTTCTCGAAGGTGTCGGCATCGGGGCCGTGGCCGCTCATGCAGTTGTGCAGGCTGGCGCCGCCCGGCACAAAGCCTTCGGCCTTGGCGTCGTACACGCCCTGGATGAGGCCCATGAATTCGCTTGCAACGTTGCGGTGGAACCAGGGCGGGCGGAACGTGTTTTCGGCCGCCAGCCAGCGCGGCGGGAAGATCACGAAATCGATCGTGTCCACGCCCGGCGTGTCGGAGGGGCTTTGCAGCACCAGGAAGATCGACGGGTCCGGATGGTCGTAGCTGATCGAGCCGATGGTGTTGAACAGGCGCAGGTCGTACTTGTACGGCGCGAGGTTGCCGTGCCAAGCCACGACGTCCAGCGGCGAGTGACCGATCTTCGCCGTCCACAGGCTGCCCTGGAATTTTGCGACGAGTTCAAAGTTGCCCTCGCGGTCTTCATACCAGGCGTGCGGCGTGAGGAAGTCGCGCGGGTTGGCCAGGCCGTTCGAGCCGATCACGCCCAGGTCTGGCAGGCGGAACATCGCGCCGAAGTTCTCGCAGATGTAGCCGCGCGCGTCACCGTCCGGTAGCTCGACGCGGAAGCGCACGCCGCGCGGGACGACGGCAATCTCCAGCGGTTCGACATCGACCACGCCCATCTCCGTCAGCAGGCGCAGGCGGCCTTGCTGCGGGACGATCAGCAGCTCGCCGTCGGCGTTGTAGAAGAAGCGGTCGGTCATCGACGCGTTGGTGGCGTACAGGTGGATGCTGCAGCCGGTTTGCGCGTCTGGCCCGCCGTTGCCGGCGAAGGTGACGATGCCGTCGATGAAATCGGTGCCGGCCGCCGGCGCGGGCAGCGGGTCCCAGCGCAACTGGTTGGGGGAGGGCGGTACCTCGTTGAAGTTGCTGTGGAAGCGGCCTTGCGCCATGGCTTCGAACGGCAGATGCACGGCACCCGGACGAATGCGATACAGCCACGAGCGGCGGTTGTGCGCACGCGGCGCGGTGAACGCCGTGCCGGAGATCTGTTCCGCATACAGGCCATACGGCGCCTTCTGCGGCGAGTTCTGGCCGTGCGGCAGCGCGCCGGGCAGTGCTTCGGTGGCGAACTCGTTGCCGAAGCCGCTTTGGTAAGCGGGCCGGTCCAGCGACGCGGGGGTGAATGCGAAGGGGGACGCGCTCGGGGCCGTCGGGGCGAGCATGTTCATGGTGAAGTCCTTGGAGAAAAGGTCAGGAGCGTCTTCAGGGAAAGCGTAGTCGTTAGAAAGCCATCAAGCGGGCTTGCCGGTTGTGCGACCTGAGGCAAAGCGTGCGGCGTCCGGGCCACTGGCGGCCAGCGTGAGCGCCAGCACCATGCCAAACGACACCAGCGCCGGCACCGCCGCGGCCGAGAACAACGCCGGGCCGCTCCATTGCATGGCAATCAGTTGCCCGCCGATCACCGGGCCGATGACGGAGCCGATGCGGCCCACGCCAAGGCTCCAGCCGATGCCGGTCGCGCGCAGCGTGGTGGGGTAATACGTGGCGGCTAGCGCATTCACCGCAGGCTGCCCGCCGACGATGCAGAAGCCGGCCACGAACACCACCGCCACCAGCATGGGCAGCGCAGCCGCCACATGGCCGATCAGCCCAACGGTGACGGAGGCGATCAGGAAGCACACGGCCAGCACGCGCACAAAGCCCAGGCGATCGATCAGCCGGCCCAGCGTGAGCGTGCCAATGACGCCGCCCACCTGCAGCGCGGTCGCTACCAGCACGGCGGTATCCGTCGGATACCCCGCATCGCGAATCAGCGTCGGCAGCCAGTTCGACAGGAAATACAGGTCGATCAGGTTCATGAAGTTGATGACCCACAGCACGAGCGTGACTTTGGCGCGGCCTTCGGTGAACAGCGCCGAGACCGGCATGCCGTGCGCAGGTGCCTCGGGCACCACGAATTGCGTCTGCGCGTTCACCTGCAGTTGCGGATCAAGCTTGCTCAACCAGCGAGCCAGGCGCTGATGGCGCGTCTGCCGCATTTGCCCATGGCCCTTGAGCACCAGGTATTGCAGGGATTCCGGCAGCCACAGCACCATCATCACGCCAATGGCGAGGGGCACCAGCCCGCCCACCAGGAACACCGCATGCCACCCAAAGCGCGAGAGCAGCGCCGCGCTGACAAAGCCGCCAAGCGCGGCGCCCACGGTAAAGCCACACGACACCAGCATCATCCACGTCACGCGAGAGCGCGCGGGGCTGAACTCACCGGCCAGCGCCATCGCGTTGGGCATGATGCAACCCAGGCCCAGGCCCGTGATGAAGCGCAAGACGAGTAGGGCCCGCACCGTTTCCACCTGCGTGGTGGCCAGCATGCAGGCCGCAAAGAAGAACGTGGCGACGATCAGCACCGGCCGACGCCCGAAGCGGTCGCCCAGCACGCCAAATACCAGCGAGCCGACCAGCATGCCGAACAAGCCCGCCCCAAATACCGGGCCGAGGCTTGCCTTGGTGATGCCCCAATCCTTGATGATGGCCGGCGCCACATAGCCCATGGCCTGCACGTCAAAGCCATCGATGATCAGGCACAGCCCGCATATGGCGAGCAACAGGATCTGGAAGCCGCCAACCTTGCCCTGGTCGATCAGGCGGGCAAGGTCGATGGGCGTGGACGGCGCTTCATGTGCGGCGGGGGCAGGGCGCATGGTGGTCTCCGGTGGCGGCGTTGCCGCTCTGTTCTGGATTTTTGGTATGCGCGTATTGTCCGGATCGGATGAAAATTTGGAATATCAATGCGAGAATGAGTGCTATTGATATCGTGAATGTTGAGGGGCCGCCATGCTGAATCTGCGGGATGTCGACCTGAACCTGCTGGTGCTGTTTCAGGAAATCCTGCGCGAAAAGCGCATTTCTGTGGTCGCCGAGCGGCTGGGTCTGTCGCAGCCGGCGGTGAGCAACGCGCTGTCGCGCCTGCGCCAGACCTTTGACGACGAACTCTTTGTGCGCACGCCGCGCGGCATGATGCCGACCGCACTTGCCGAGCAACTGGCCGAACCGGTTGCCACAGCGCTCGACACGCTGCAACGCGCCTTCGGCCAGCGCACGCACTTTGAAGCGGCCACCTCCACGCGCACCTTCACCCTTGCCATGAGCGACGTCGGCGAGGTGTATTTCATGCCGGTGCTGGCGCAGTTGTGCGCCGAGCAGGCGCCCGGCGTGCGCATCGACACCATGCGGGCCGGCGGCTTCGATATGAAGGCGGGGATGGAGGCAGGCGCCATCGACCTGGCCATCGGCGCGTTCGATGATCTTTCCGGCGAGAGCATCTTTCAGCGCCGCCTGTTTCAGCAGGATTACGTGACGATGTTCCGGCGCGGCCATGCGCTGTCCGAAGGCAAGCTCACGCTGGAGCGCTTTCGCGCCGCGTCGCATCTGGTGGTGGCGAGTTCGGCCAGCCCCTACAACGCCATCGGGCCGCTGCTGGACAAGGCAGGGATCACGCAATCGGCGCGTTTTTCAGTGCCGCATTTCGTGGCGGTGCCGTACATCGTCAGCACGACCGACCTGGTGGTGACGGTGCCGCGCAAGCTGGCCGAACGCGCGGCGCCGCCGTTCGGGCTGGAGTTCGTTGCGCCGCCGCTCACGCTGCCGGCACTCCAGACCAATGTGTTCTGGCACCGGCGCTTCCATCAGGACGCCGGCAACCAGTGGCTGCGCAACGTGGTCGCGCAGCGCTTTGCAGAGTTGGAGGGCTAGGCTTCAGCCTGCCGAGACCGTGCGCTGCAATTGTTCGCCCAGGCCGGCAATGCCCAATCGGATGGTCTGCCCCGGCTTGAGATAGACCGGGTTGGGTTTGATGCCCAGCCCCACGCCCGGCGGCGTGCCCGTCGAGATGACATCGCCCGGCTGCAGGCTCATGCAGCGGCTCAGATACGCCACCAGTTGCGCCACGCCAAACACCATCGTGCGCGTGTTGCCGTTCTGATAACGATGGCCGTCCACTTCCAGCCACAGGTCCAGCGCCTGCGGGTCGGGCACCTCGTCGCGCGTGACGAGCCACGGGCCAAGCGGGCCGAACGTGTCGAAGCCCTTGCCCTTGTCCCACTGGCCGCCGCGCTCGATCTGCCATTCACGCTCGGAAACGTCGTTGACGATGCAGTAGCCCGCCACGTAGTCCAGCGCGTTGGCTTCGTCGACGTACTTGGCAGCTTTGCCGATGACCACGCCCAGTTCAACCTCCCAGTCGGTCTTGACGGAGCCGCGTGGGATTTCGATGTCGTCGTTCGGGCCGCAGATGGCGCTGGTCCACTTGTTGAAGACGACCGGCTCGGCCGGAACCGGCAGGCCGGATTCCGCGGCATGGTCGGCGTAGTTCAGTCCGATGCAGACAAACTTGCCGACACGCCCGACGCACGGCCCAATGCGGGGTTGCCCGCTGACTACCGGCAGCGTGGTGGGATCCACGTCGCGCAGCTTGGCAAGGAATGCGTCCGACAGCACGTTGCCCGCAATGTCGTCGACGATGCCCGACAGGTCGCGGAGGGTGCCGGTTGCATCGAGCAGGCCCGGTTTCTCTTGGCCGTGGGGGCCGAAGCGCAGCAGTTTCATGAAAGGCTCAAATCGGTTGGGGGAAAGGCATCAAGGTATCAATTTGACCAGCCGCCGTCGATCAGGTGGACTTGCCCTGTCGTGAAGGCGGCTTCGTCGGAAGCCAGATAGGCGGCCAGCGCGGCAATCTCTTCCGGCTGTCCGAGGCGCCCCATCGGCTGGCGTGCGACAAACGCAGCTTCGACTTCTGCGCGTGATTTGCCTTGCGTGCGGGCTTGTTCGTCGATGCGCTGCGCGAGCGATGGCGACACCACCGTGCCCGGGCAGATGGCGTTGCAGCGGACGCCGCGCGCCACAAAGTCTGCCGCCACGGCCTTGGTCAGCCCGATCACCGCGGCCTTTGACGTACCGTACACAAAGCGGTTCGGCACGCCTTTGATGCTCGATGCGGCCGACGACATGTTGATGACACTGCCGCCACCGCGTTCCAGCATGCCCGGCAGGAATGCGCGGATGGTGCGGTACATCGACTTGACGTTGAGGTCGAACGAGAAATCCCACGCATCCTCATCGCACTCCAGCACCGAGCCGGCGTGTACGAAGCCCGCGCAGTTGAAGAGGATGTCGATGCCGCCAAGCTCGGCGGCAAGGGCATTCACCTGCTGGGTATCGCGCACGTCGAGGCGGCGGACGTCGAATGGCACATCGTTCAACGCATCGATGCGGAGATCGGTGGCGATTACGCGGGCACCTTCGCACGCAAAGCGCTCGGCGCAGGCGCGGCCGATGCCCTGCGCAGCGGCCGTCACGAGCGCGGTCTTGCCCGCCAGGCGCCCGGGAAAAGCGGCGCCGCTCATTGCTTCGGAAGCAGATAGGCCTGGCGCGCAAACAGGCGCCAGCCATCCGGATGTTTCTTCCAAACCTGCAGCACGCCGATATGCGCGGTGCTGGTCTTGCCGTCGGGCAGGTTGTTGACGGAGTCGAACACGTGGCGCACCCACGCGTTGTCGCCGTTGATCTGCACGGTCTGGTTGGTCAGCGCAATCGACTTGAATGCATTTGTGCCGTCCAGCGCCTTGAGAAAGGCTGCGTGGTCTTCCAGCTTGCCCGACGAGTGGCCGTAGGTCAGGTCGTTTTCGATCAGCTTGGTGAGCGTGGCACCGTCGCTGGCAACCATGGCAACGCGCATGCGCTCCACGGCTTGCGCCACCGTATCGGCGTCAGTGGCGGCATGGGCGAGGGCGCTGCCGGCCGCGAGTGCGGCGGTCATGGCAACACTCGCAATGCGGCGGACAAACGTGTGCAACAGCATGGGCAATCTCCTCTCTGGTCTGGTGTACGGTGCATCGCAGGCGTGGTCAGAAATGGGCTTCGCGGTGCGCAGCCTGCGGCGGCAGGCTCGCGGTTTCCGGCTCGGGTAATGGCGCCGCACGGCCCACGCGACGCACCCACATCGCGGTCAAGATCGGCACGAGAATCGCCGTGACCAGGCAGGCCGTGGCTACCAGCGCGGTTGCGGCCGGCACCATGGGTTTGAACTTCGGAATCATCTCGCCGATGATGGCCGGGTTGGCGACTGCCGCGCCAGCTGTGGACGATGCCGCCAAGCCAGCAGCGCCATTGCCGCCGGCGATGAATTTGTCGGTGAGGATGAGCGGCACGCCGGTGATGATGATCACCGTGAGGCCGAGCAAGAGGCCCGGGAGCCCGCTCTTGGCAATCACGTGCAGGTCGATGCCGTTGCCCAATGCAAAGCCGAAGAACGGAATGAGCGGATGCACGCAGCGGCCGAACAGCTCGCGCAGTTCGCCGTCGAGATTGCCCAGCGTAAAGCCGATCAGGAACGGCAGCACCGCGCCCACGAACAGCCGTGGCTCAAACACGGCAATGCCCGTTGCGCCCAGGATGAACATGCTGACCAGCGGTCCCGATTCGATCGACATCAGCACGAACGCACCGGCTTCTTCCTTGGTGCCGTACTGCTGCATGACGGCGGCATAGAGCCCGCCGTTGGTCATGTCCATCGATGTGGTGATCGCCAGCACCGAGAGCCCTGCAAGGATGCCGGTCTTGATGCCCTCGTCCGGAATGAACTGCGCCGCCACCAGCGTTGCCAGCCACGCCACGGCAATCTTCGTCACGAGCAGGGTTCCCGACTTGCGCAGCACCACACCGGTGGCGTGCAGGTCGATGGTCGCGCCCATGCAGAAGAACCACACCGCCAGGATCGGCACCGTACCGGTGATCAGGCCGTTGGTGAACGAGCCGAAGTATTTCCCGGCATCGGGTGCGAACGTATGCGCGCATGCGCCCAGCAGCAGCGGCACGAGCATCAGCCCGCCTGGAATGCGGTCAATCGCCTTCTTTATCTTCACGTCTCCTCCGTGAGCCTCTATGGGCTCGGTTGGTTGGGGTCCAACATCGTGGAGTGACTATAGCGGATGATGTGGAACGATGTTCCATATTTTTGAATTCGCTGATTTATCGTTTACCCTAGATCGCAAATGTGTGCGGTGCAGCGCTATTCCCCTCGATCAGGGGCTCGTATCAAAAAAATGGATCGACGTTCCGTATTTTTGGTTTTTGTGCTTCAATCCAACCCAGAACAACCGGCACCCACGCGGATGCCGGCGCATCCCAACGGAGAAATGGCATGGAAGTGCGGCAAGGAATCCACAGCGAACACGCAAAAACTCTCGACACGGCCGGGCTGCGCCGCCAGTTCCTGGTGGAACAGGTGTTCGAGCGCGATGCGCTTCAGCTCACGTACAGCCATATCGACCGGATCATCGTGGGCGGTGCATGGCCGGCAACGCGGCCGGTGGAGGTGCCGGCATCGCTCGCCAAGTCGATGGGCGTGAGCCATCTGCTGGAGCGCCGCGAGCTGGGCGCGATCAACATTGGCGGCCCGGGCTGGGTGGAGGTGGACGGCGCACGGCACGCCGTCGGCAATGAAGAGGCGATCTACGTCGGCCAGGGCGGCCAGAACGTCGTCTTCGGCAGTGACGATGCAGCCAGGCCCGCCAAGTTCTACATCAATTGCGCGCCGGCCCATACGGCCTATCCGACGCGCACGATCACACTGGCGCAGGCGTCGCCCGAAACGCTCGGCGATCCGGCCACCAGCAACCGGCGCACGATCTACAAGTTCATCGTGCCGGACGTGCTGCCCACGTGCCAGCTCTCGATGGGTATGACCAAGCTCGAGCCCGGCAGCCTGTGGAACACCATGCCGTGCCACACGCACGAGCGCCGCATGGAGGTCTATTTTTACTTCAACCTGCCGGACAACGCCGCCGTGTTCCACATGGTCGGCGAGCCGCAGGAGACGCGCCACATCCTCGTCCACAACGAGCAGGCTGTGATCTCGCCAAGCTGGTCGATCCACTCGGGCGTGGGCACGCAGGCGTACACCTTCATCTGGGGCATGGTCGGCGAGAACCAGGTGTTCCACGACATGGACCACATCGCCATTGCCGACCTGCGCTGACACCATGCGGCTCGAGAATCCCTATCTCCAGGGCGCAAGCCTGTTCGACCTGAGCGGCAAGGTGGCCATCGTCACCGGCAGCAACACGGGGTTGGGTGCGGGCATGGCGATGGCGCTCGCTGCGGCGGGCTGCGACATCGTGGGCGCCAACCGTTCGGACCCCGCAGAGACGGCCTCGCGCGTGGAAGCGGTCGGCCGCCGGTTTGTTGACGTGCGAGCCGATCTGTCTTCGCTGGAGCCGATCGACCGCATTGTCGACGCTGCGATGGACACCTTCGGCCGTGTGGACATCCTGGTCAACAACGCGGGCATCATCCGCCGCTGCGACGCGCTGGAATTTTCCGAAGCCGATTGGGATGCAGTAATCGACGTCAACCTCAAGGGCGTGTTCTTTCTCTCGCAGGCGGTGGCAAGGCAGTTCGTGGGGCAAGGTGGCCGCGGCAAGATCATCAACGTGGCGTCGATGCTGTCGTTTCAGGGCGGCATTCGCGTACCGTCGTATACGGCATCGAAGAGCGGCGTGCTGGGGCTCACCCGGCTGCTGGCCAATGAATGGGCTGGCCGCGGCATCAACGTCAACGCCATCGCGCCCGGTTACATGGAAACCGACAACACAGCGCAACTACGCGAAGACCGGCAACGCAGTGAAGAGATTCTCGCGCGAATTCCTGCCGGACGCTGGGGCGTGCCGGATGACCTGGCGGGCGCGGTGGTGTTTCTCGCTTCGGCGGCATCGGATTACGTGCACGGCCACACGCTCGCGGTGGACGGCGGCTGGCTGGCGCGGTAGGCAACGTCGGCAGGTGGATTGATGGAACGCGGTATGAGACCGGTTATGCTCTCTCCAGATTTTGAAATCACGGAACCACGAGAGATGAAAGCCACGCCCCGGCAACGCAAGCCGGAAGACCTGTCCGCCAATGAAGCCGTTGATACCGGTGCCGATAAGGCCGAATCGGTCTCGGCGGTCGACAAGGTGTTCACCATCCTGGGCGCGATGGGCGAGCTTGGCGCCGTCGGCCCCAGCGAACTGTCGCAGCGGCTGGGCATGTCAAAGACGACGGTTCACCGCTTTCTGCAGACGCTCAAAAGCCTGGGCTATGTCGCGCAGGAGGGCGACACCGATCGCTACCGGCTGACGATTCGCCTGTTCGAGCTTGGCGCCAAGGCGCTCGAAAACGTCGACCTCGTCCGCGAGGCTGACACCGAGATGCGCCGCATCGGACAGCTCACGCGCGAGGCTGTCCACCTGGGCGCCTTTGACGAAGACGCCATCATCTACATCCACAAGATCGACGCCGATTACGGCTTGCGCATGCAGTCGCGCATCGGCCGCCGCAATCCGCTGCACAGCACGGCTATTGGCAAGGTGCTGCTGGCATACATGCCGCCGGAAGAGGCGCGCGAGGTGCTGTCGAAGGTGGAGTTCAAGAAATCCACGCAGAAGACGCTCGCCTCTGCCGAGGCCGTGCTGAGCATCCTGCCGCGCGTGCGCCAGCAAGGTTTTGGCGAAGACAACGAAGAGCAGGAAGACGGGCTGCTGTGCATTGCTGTGCCGGTGTTCGATCGCTTTGGCCGCGTGATCGCGGGGCTGTCGATCTCGTTCCCGACCATGCGTTGCGGCGCCGATACCAAGGCGCACTACGTCGCGCTGCTGCAGCAGGCGGGTGCGGCGATCTCCTCGCGCCTGGGCTATCACCCTGCGTCCGACTGAACCTTCTGCAGGATCAGCCGGTCCGTCCTATCCTCTGCGTTGTTTCCCGCATCTGAGCCAGTGCGCTCAGCATTCCATTCCCACCGTATTGGAGTCGATCACATGCGTTACAACCAACTGGGCCGGACCGGCCTGTTCGTTTCGGAGTTGTGCCTGGGCACAATGACCTTCGGCGGCAACGACGGCATCTGGCAGCACATTGGCGATTTGCAGCAAGCCGATGCCGAGCGCCTGATCGGGCGCGCGCTCGACGCCGGCATCAATTTCATCGACACGGCCGATGTGTACGCCAACGGCGTCGCTGAGCAGATGACGGGGCAGGCGCTCAAGAACCTGAAGGTGTCGCGCGACAGCGTGGTCGTCGCCACCAAGGTGTTCGGCCAGACCGGCGATAGCGTGAACGCACGCGGCGCCTCGCGGTTCCACATCATGGACGGCATCAAGGCGAGCCTGAAGCGCATGCAGCTCGACCATATCGATCTCTATCAGATCCATGGTTTCGACCCTGCCACGCCCATCGAAGAAACCGTGCGTGCGCTCGACACGCTCGTCCAGCATGGTCACGTGCGCTATGTGGGTGTATCGAATTGGGCGGCCTGGCAGATCGTCAAGGCGTTGGGAATTGCCGAGCGGCTCGGCTGCGCACGCTTCGAAAGCCTGCAGGCGTACTACACCGTCGCGGGCCGCGATCTGGAGCGCGAGCTGGTGCCGATGCTCAAAAGCGAAGGCCTGGGCCTGATGGTCTGGAGCCCGCTGGCCGGTGGCCTGCTCAGCGGCAAATACACGCGCGAGCAGCACGGCGAGCAAGACAGCCGCCGCAACAAGTTCGACTTCCCGCCGGTGGACCGTACACGTGCCTACACGTGCGTCGATGCCATGCGCGTCATGGCCAATGCGCGCAGCGTTTCGGTCGCGCAGATTGCGCTTGCGTGGCTGCTGCATCAGCGCGCAGTGACCACCGTGATCGTCGGTGCCAAGAAGATCGAGCAGCTCGACGACAACATCGCGGCCACCAAGGTTGAACTGACGGCGGAAGAACTGGCGCAGCTCGATGAGCTGAGCAAACTCCCGGCCGAATACCCGGGCTGGATGCTGGAGCGGCAAGGTGAGTACCGGCGTGGCCAGCTTGCCGGAACGCGGCAGGCCGGACGCTAGTCTGCCGGCTCAAATCGTTCGCCTTTGAACACGCGGTGCGGGTTGCCGCGCTCCACCTGGTGATGGAGCGCGCGCCGTTGCGCACGCTGCGCCGCATCGGCTGCAGCGTCGTGGTCCGCCAGCTTGTGTGCGAGCAGCAGCACGGCCAGCCGCTTGTTGGCGTGCTGGCTGCGCTCGGTTTGCACCTTCACGCTGATGCCCGTGGCGAGATGTGTGGCCCGCACGGCCGATTCCGTCTTGTTGACATGCTGCCCACCGGGGCCTGACGAACGCGTGGTCTCGAATCGGATCTCGCTGGGTAGCGTTGCCGACGGCGCCGCACAGCGCGCCACCCCGAAGAACCAGTTCTTGCGCGCGTGCCGCGGCCGATACGGGCTCGGGCATGTCCACTGGATCGTGCCTTCCCATGCTTGCGCCAGGGTGTCTTCAGCGTCGCCTTCCAGGCTGACCAAGGCGGAGCGCAGCGTGCCGGTGCGCTCACCGTCTTCCTGTTCCAGCAGTTCCAGTTGAATGCCTGCGTCTACAGCCTCGCGTTGCAGCCGCTCAAGCGCTTTCCCCACAGCCAGCTCGCATTCGGCCGGACCTTGCGCAGAAGAGAGTTGCAGTAACACCATCAGCAGCATTCCCCACGCGTCTTGTACGTCAACACCGGGCGCAGGCGCGCGAGCACCTTCACCAAGCCGGCGTCCACCAGTGGCGCGATGACGCTGTCGATCGGCTTGTAGGCTTCGGGCGCCTCTTCGTAGATCAACTGCTTGTCTTCGCAGATGACGTGGCCGCCGAGCTTGGTGCGGTTGAGCTGCGCGGGCGTGAAGCGGCGGATGAGCCGGTCTTTGCACTCGCTGCGCATCCACTTGCGACCGGCACCGTGAGCGAGCGAGAACAAACCGTGCTCGCTCGGGCGTGGCGCGACGAGGTAGCTGTAATCCCCCCGCGAACCCGGGATGACGACCACGCCGGCATCCGATGGTGTTGCGCCCTTGCGATGCAGCCAGCCGCCTTCGCCAAACACGGTGGCCGGAGCGACAAAGTTGTGATGCACGTCGAGCAACACCTTGCCCTGCGCGTGCAGGCGGTCGAGCATGCGGCGCGCGATGAGTTCGCGGTTGGCCCTGGCAAAGTGCAGCGCGGTGTCGTGGCGCGCCAGATAGGCGGCGCATGCCGCACCGTCCTGTGCAAGCCCGGCGTGGCCATACATGCGCACCTGTTCTTCGAGGATGGCTTGGCCGAGCCCCCGTGAGCCACTGTGCACAAGCAGCAGAAGCTGGCGCGGGTCCAGCGGCAGTTCATCTGCGTCGTAAATCTCGTCGATGCGCTGCAGCTCGGCGAAGTGGTTGCCGCCGCTTTCCCGGGATGCAAGAAAGTTGTCAGACCCCAATCATTTCGTCCTAAAGTGCCGAAAAAACAGGGGTTCTTCGAATGCGGAAGTTACGGATTGGCCGGACAGTGGGCCTGACAATTGTCAACAGCCATCTGGTGCGAATGACAGCGCAAGATTGGGAGTCACCCCAGACGTGCTTCGAACGCCTGAAGGGCGAGGCACTCAGTCAGCTCGTCGCAGCAGCGAGCAACGCGGACGGTAGTAGCAAGGGGACCAGACGTCGCGCGCTAATACTGTTCGACTACTTGCTCCGTGCTATCGATGAGCCTCCACTCGCTTCTCCGCTCGGCTTCCAAACCGAACGGTTCCGAGAGTTGCAACTGTTGTTTTATGGGGCCATGGGTTCGACCGGCTTCATGGAAGCGGCGGAAGTGACCCGCATCGGCTACGCGTACGGTTTCTACACCTTGTTGACGGGCCTAAGCGAGCGGACCTCGATAGCGCTTGCTGACTATCACCAAGGTGCCGCCACAGAAATCCCCATCGAACTTATTGACCTGTTTGAGGACCACGGTCTCGTGGCGGCTGAAGTGAAAAAGTTGAGACCATTTCTCCTCCATGCGGAGACTGGCCTCGAGTACAGGGTGCTCCTCGATGGACTCGTGTCGCCGCTCGGCAGCTGCTTTGCAGATGCGTTTCATCAAGGCCTCCGGGAGATTGCAGCGACAAGAAAGAAGGACACCAATCTAAGAGACTTCGGCACGACTTTCGCCAAGTTCGTCGCGAAGCTTGCGTCAGAGGGGAAGCCGATTTCCGCGGAGCTTCTCAAAGACCCATCATTCGTGGATGTCCTTCTTGTCGATTTCATGGAGTACCACTTCATGAAGCTCACCCGGAGGAAAGCATCGGTCGGCGAAGGAACACTTCAATCACTGCAAAAGCAGTGGTCGCGATATAGGCTCCACTGGATAGCACTAGCAGAACGCGGAATTGTCGCCTCCCCCCGATATGCTTTTCCGGAAGGTAACCCCTCCTTGCTGGCCAGGCAAGAAGTGGGGCACCGGCGTATCGCTACCAACGAGAATGGCACATCATCACTGGTTACAGCCAAACTCATCGTCCCAGTTCCGCTACACCTTACAGACGAGGAGGCCGCACTCTTGCTGTTTGAGAAGCTACGAGAAGAGTTTGGAAACGTGCAGTCTTGGCTTCGTCAACACTTGCTTGACTTCTTCGCCGACGCCGCTATCGGCGAACGACTCGCGGCAAGCGTAGACCACCTTCCGTCAAAGGAGGAACTTACAAAAGCCGTTGCGCGTGACCCGAAGTCGGAGCACGCGATGGCGCTGGCTGTGAAATGCTTCAAGGAGCTCCATGGCGGCTATATCGACACATCCTGCGACACCAACTCGGTATATCCAACCGGTGCATCACGAGGAAGCGTGTCTAAAGTCCGCCTCTCCCGCTATCTGGGAATTCCTAGACGACAGGAAGCCATGGCTCTGATGGGGTACTTGGCTTCAGTCGACGGACGATTCTCCGAGTCGGCGCTGTCGGCTTGCCAAATTTTCGACAGCAGCGGGGTCCGAATCAACGTCGTCGAAGTTGATTCAGGGTTAGGCATCTCGGTCTTGAAGGAACGTCATTCCGGGGACGGATGGCACAACGTTGTGTTGAAAGATGAACCCGCAGAGATGGTGAGACGATGGGTCGCCCACACCGCCCCCTTGCGTAACCATATGCGGGAGCACGGCATTCCCGGTTGGCAAAATCTCTTCGTCTACTGTGGTGCAGCGATTGGCGCCCCGGCACACTTTGACCGAAGCAGCAATCTGCATTCGTTCTTCAGGAACTTTGCAAGAGCGAACGCGAAGCGACTAGGCGACGTTGCTGAGCAGGTCAGTATTGCCAAGATTCGCTCTACGCTGGGTGTGTTGCGCTTCCTTGAAACGATGGACATCCAAAAGATGGCCTTTGAACTTGGCAATACTACCGAGACATCGCTGAAACACTACCTGCCCGATTCACTCTGGGAGTACTTCGCCACGCGATGGCTGCGCATCTTCCAAAACCTTCAGATTGTTGAGGCGACACGGAATACCCCGCACATGCAGCGGGCACTTGGGTTCAAGTCTGCCGCTGAGATGGACCAGTTTCTCCGCACGCATGCGCTCCGGCCACTCGTTCCCGAGTCAGCCCAGAGCCCTGCTGCAGGGTCTGACACCTCAAAACCCGCGGCGAGCGAGGTTCTTGTTGCGGCCAGTCACGACGTCTTCGTCGCACTACTCTCAGTGGCCGAGGCGGGCCGTATGGCTCAAGTTGCGGGCCGCAAACTATCCGGTCACGGCCTCTATTGGATGGAGTTCGCCGAGAAGATTCGGGGACACATTCAGAGCGATGCGTACCACGACCTCGCCATCAAAGCGATGCTCAACAGAGCCGCGGCGAACATCGACCCTGAGAAATTCGTGGAGGCTGTCTGTGTCTGAGACTCTGCCTGAAGAACTGTTGTTCATCTCAAAGTTCCGCTGTTCATACGGTAATCTTGAATACGCGTCCTGGCGGGACAACAGCTTTGAAGAGCACGTTTGGCACTGCAGGTTCGGTGAAATGCGGATGGCCATCGACTTTCGCGTGGTGCTAGATAACGGGAGCCTCCTAACGTCCGCAGCAAACCGAGCATTGCTCTGTGACTTTAAGCGGTTCCTCTGCTTTCAGACTCATCCCGCGCTAACGGGGGGCCGAACTATGGCCCCGAGCACGGTAAGGCAGCGAGTCGCTTTGACCCTGCATGTCTTGGACTACTTTCTCCTAAGAGCAGAGAGCTTTGAACTGTCCCGAAGAGGGTTGGCGTTCGTGACTGCAGATGACGTGATGATGCTTGTAGACACGTTGACCTCAAAACAGCGCATCAAGGAGGCAATCTACGAGCCAGAGGCAAGGATTTATCAGTTTCTGAGTACTGTACAGGTGCCATTTGAGCATCTTGTCGAGGCAGCTCGGGAGCATCCTGAACTTTTCGTTCCATCGGTCAAAGACAAGGACTGTGCTATGCCAGCGCAGAAGCTGCTCAGGGCGCGGACTTGGCTGCAGCGGAACGGCTACTACTACGCACAGCGGAACGTAACGGACTTCAGTTATAGGGTCGCTCGAACGCGGCTACTTGAAACCATCATCGGGCACCGAGTGTTATCCGGCCTAAAGTTCGATGGACTGGTACTCAATGAATTCGACGTCTCCCCGGTTCAACGATTCCACCGTGAGAAGAACTCAGTCCCCGTCACAAATATCGACGAGGACGAGCGGGCGAGCGCTGAATTCGTAGCCGCCTACATTTCGGTGCTGGAGAGCATGAGAGTCGCACGAATAAACGGTATTCGGCTGCTCACCGATGACGCCCTTGCCGCGCTGGAGGAGTCGCGGATGCTGCGACGGCAACGCACAAAGGACAAGGGCCGCTTCACCACATTGCCGTTCGAGGTGGCAAACAAGCTCCTCAGTCAGGCGTTTCATTTCTACCTCGAATATGGTGTTGAGCTGGTGGAGTATTACCTTGCAATGGCAAAGACCGGGGATGATGTACGAACCCTTCCCTTCGACGTACCGCCGAAGCTAAGGGAGCTTGGCATCAAGGCGTGGCGAAGCAGCGCAAGCACACCCGAACAGTTCTTCATCGAACTGCGTCGGGGAACCAATCTTCTCAACATGTTGGAGGTTCTTTACGGGGCGATACTCATCATCGTCAATACGCTGATGGCACGACGGAAGTCAGAGTTAGAAAAGCTGACAGCGAAGAGCATTGTTCAGTCGTCGGTAGGTTATTTTTTAGCCTTTGATTTGGGTAAAGCAAACGTCGGTGAACACCGTAGACGCGCCCTACGCCCCCTTCCCGATATAGCAGCGGAAGCGTTGCAGCTGTCGGGGCGCATGACCGCCGAGGTCGGGAAGATGGGGTACCAAAGCTCTCCATATCTTTTCGCCGCACCTTACAGCGCGTGGCATCAGAATCCACCGTTCTATGGCACGGTGGAGCCGGACTTCGAACGCTATTTCGATAGATTTTGTGACTACTTTGAGGTATCGACCGACGACAAAGGGCGGCGCTACTACGTCCGCACACATCTGTTGCGTCGCAACTTCGCCATGCTCTTCTTCTGGTACGGAAGCTTTGGCGGGATAGAGGTACTCCGATACTTCTTGGGACACACAAAGCCATCCCACACTTATCGATATGTCACTGAAGCCCTTCGGGGTAAGGCCATGCGAGGCATCAAAGCGACCGTGGCCAAAGACCTCATCCGTGCCGACCATGCTGCGACCCAGGACTTGGCCGATTTCATATGCTGGCGATATGGAGTTGCACTGGATGAGCTATTTATCCTTCCCGAGCGTGATGTCATTGCTTACGTCGAGGAGTTGCTCGAAACCGGTGAAGTCGAAATCGAGCCTGAATTCATCGACAGCCCTGACGGCGAGCGTTATCGAATTGTCTACAGCGTTCACGAGAATCGCCGCAAGGCAGCTTAGGAGACCTCATGAACCAACAGCAGCTGCGTGACGCTTTGGCAAAAAAGCAGTCTTTGCAAAAAGAGTTCGAGTTAGTACGGCAGCTTGCGGAGGCTCCCAACACTGTGAACGCGGATTTGCGCCAAGCCGCGGAGCCGGCACTGGCCACCCAAAATTCGCTAGCCACTTTCGCGTACCCGACTGAGGGCATTGTCAGCATGTCGCTGAACACGCATAAGGCCGTTGCAGACGCAATCCTAGATAACGGGTACGCAGCTCTCGATGCGTACCGACGCGCAGCGCGGCAGAAGCTCAAGGAAATTCCGAGTCGGGAGAGCGCCGCGAATCGGGGGACTCTGCGCTGGTACCAGGATGAGCTGCAAAAGAAGACTGAAGAGGTCAACCGTATAGGAAACTCAATTTCATTGATGAGTGAGCGCTTGGACGAGGTGCTTCGCTTGGCGCACGAGATGGCAGTGCGGGCTGGCGAACAAGAATACTTCCGAAAGCGTGTTGTGGAGGTAACGGCTCGCTTTCCCCGTTCATGAACACCTCAAAACTATATGTCCTCACAACTGAAGGTTTTCATCTTCCACTCCATGCGTCAGGCGGGATAGTGTCAACGCAGTCGGCGGGCAATTTGCCGCAACTTCTGTGGCCCGACGGGACTGTCTGCTGGTTTGCAAATCTCTATCTGATTCAAGGGTATCGACGAGGACGCTCGCGACGCAGCAAAGGCGGCACATTGGCGACATGGGCCAAGCATTTGAGTCATCTCATTCGTTGGTGCTTCAACAATCGAGTTGACTTCCATGACATGTGGGACAGTCATTTCGTAATGTTCGTCAGAGCGCTGAAGAACGAGAGGAGCACCGGGAAACGAGGCTCCAAGAAGCGCTCACTCCCTCAAGTAAATTCCATCTGCTCAACAGTTCTGAATTTCCTGGCGTACGTTGATTCGCGGATGCCTGGCCTCAACCTTATTGGTCCAGCTGGTCGTATTCGAGCCGAGCAAAAGACATATTTAGTCAGCGAAAAAAATTCGGCGACGGTCTTCGAGCGCAGGTACTGGGTACACGAGGAAGTTCCAAGGGACCGACATTCGCGCAGACGCTTTCCAGTCACTACCTCCGCTGTGGAGCGGCTTTATCTTGCAAACGATAAGTTGGAAGCTGAGCCGTTCGTAGAGCGCCGACGATACATCATGCTGCGGCTTCTCGAAATGACAGGCGGCCGGCGCATCGAGGTCTCCATGATTAAGGAGCGAGATATAGAGGGCGCTCTGTTGACTGGTGAACTCAAGCTTTTCACGGCCAAGAAGCGGAAAGAGGCGAGTCGTGTCGTTCCGGTAAGTCGAGCCGACCTCAAAGACATTCTTTCCTATTGCAAGCACTATCGAAACCGTATCGTTCGAGCCACTGTTGGCTCCGCCAATGACAGCGGTTATCTCCTCATTTCGTCAACGTCTGGAAGACAGCTTGCAGTGGACACACTGGACTCCGAGATGCGTACACTGCGCGTCGCCGCGGGCATAGACGATGAGGAGGTGTGCATGCATGCGTTCCGGCATCGCTTCGCGACCAAGACGCTCATTGAGTTGATTCTGAGCCAGAAGTATAAAACTGAGAACGACCTACGGAGCGCAATACTCAGCACCGAAACGCTCAAGGTTCAGTTGATGGAGTGGCTTGGCGTGTCAAGCATGGCTATGTTGAATCACTACATCCATCTGGCGTTTGAAGAATTGGCCGACTACAAGGAGACTCTTAGCAAGCTTCAGATTTCCAAGGTGGTGGACGCCATGGAAGCAAAGCTTAAGGACCTTGACCGACGGTTCTCGAGCATAACCACTGCCGAGGTGCGAAAGGAACTTCTCGGAACGATGGACGTGTTTTCAGCTGCAGCCCTGGACCTGCGGACGGCGTTAAGAGGCACCGACTCAAAGACCACTCTTTAGGCCCCTCCTTCGACGTCCTATGCGGCACGGCGTGATAGGTAGACCACAGCGGTGGCTTAGAACAGGTCGCCGCTGGTCGGGGGCTTTGGTTTGATGGATGCCTTTCGTTCAGCAGGAGCCGGTGCCGCCCCCATCAACCCCGCCGGGTAGAGCGAGAGGAAGGTCCGAGCCACTTCCGGGTCCCGGCAAGCCAACCAGTCATGCCACTTGTCTCTGGTCAGCATCACAACCCCTCGTTTCTCCTTCGGAGAACCGTCTGGGTTCGACGGCTTGTGCATGCGCCTGAAGATGGCGTGGTTATCGGCGTTGAGCGTCAACATCACAAACGCGTAGCGCGGTGGCCCACCATTGGGTAATTGCCACGTGCGCCAGATGCCGGCGATGCCGAATTCAGGCTGGTCCTTAATCCAGATTTTGTGACGCACGTTGCGACCGGTCTCGTAGCACGGCTCGTAGATGGCATCTACCGGCACGATGCAGAGATGGCAGGCTTTCCAGTACTTCCCGAACATGCGATTTGTGCCGACTGTTTCCGCACGCGCATTCACTGGATTGGGAATGCCAGCGCGAGCGTACTCTGCAGGCGCGAAACCGAGGTTGGCTACAACGCAGTCCTGCTGGGCGTCTTTGTTGATGATGAGCGGGGAATCGTAGTTTGGGAATGTCTCCGGTGGGTAATCAAGCGACGGGCCAAGACCCAAAGCGGCACGCTAACGTCGGCCCCGCGACAAGCGCTTCAACGCCTGTTCTTCTTCTGTCGACCAGCTCAACGGTCGTTCCCATAAGGCGGGCTCCGCAAACAGCGCGGAGTCCAGCGCATTCAATCTCGTCAGAAACGGCTTATCGATGCCGTATATGCGAGCCAGCGTGAGAACGCTGTATGCCTGCCGAGCGATGTCCTGTAGGCGATAGATTTCCCACAACAAATCGCGCACTTCCGGCGTTGGGTTGCTCTGCCATATGGCACGAAGCGCCGCCGAAGAAAGCTTCTTGCGGTGAGTTGTGGGGGCGGAAAAGTCGCATGCTGCCATGGCTTGAAATACTGTATATTTATACAGTATCGGCGGCCGAAAACACCTCGTCAACCAGAGGCAGTTCGATGTGAAGGAGCCTCCAACAGGCCACGGCGAGTGCCGATGACTCCTCTCCAAGACGACCCACTCCACTATGCCAAGCAACAGAGCCGCCGGGGGCGCTCAGACCATGATGCAAACAACACAAGTGGTACGCGCCCCCTCGCGAACCCCGCGGACGGGCCCGATGACGACAACTGTCGCGCGCGCCGCTAGCAAGGAGGAGGCGCTACGGTTGGTGGGTTCGGGGGGTGTCGCAGCCGTTGAGCTCGACTACGAATCTGGTTGGCAGGACGCTATTGAGCTTGGCCGGCTCGGCCGAGCTGTTGGCGTTCGCGTAGAGTTCCGAGGCCACGAGAGCATCGCGGTTAAATCGCCGGCCGCGCTGGTTGCGGGCCTCGCCCGAGCGAAAGCTACGTTTCGGCAGCGGAACCTCTATTGCCAGTTCGACCTGGACAGCTTGACGGCGGGCGAGTTGGAGCACCTAGAAGCAAAAGCGGCAAAGCTGGGCGACTACGTGCTGGCCGGCCACTTATTGCGCGAGGTCGATGCCGTCTGGTGAGAGTAGTTTGGTGCGTCTGGAGAGGCTTGGGTCATGTAATTGCCCTGGCAATCTATTTGGGCGGTATAGACAAAGCAAGTCCAGGCGCGAAACTCTAAGAATCATCGTGGAGAGGCCGATGAATTCGCGAGACCATCGCAACGCGCACTAGAGCCCCTGAAAATCGATGAAGGGGTGCGGGACGTCTTCGGGGCCGTAGTCTTCAGTGAAGTAGCTCTGGGTTACTGACAGCGTCAGCGGCATATTCACGGACTGCCCCTTAGACGCATCGTTAAAGATGTAGCACGGTGTGTCCCCACCAAGCGAGGCACGCAAGGCAGTTAGCTCTTTAATGAGTTCGTCTAAGGTCTTGGTCTTTGGTAAACGCATGGACTGTGAGTCTGCGAAGCAGAGATTGAATAGAAGCGCCGAAATGTAACGGAGATGCTAGCTTGTGACCGTAGGGAGGTCGTCGCAGTCAGACTGCATGACCGCTTCCGGCCGAAACTGTTGCGAATCGCGTCGGCGACTTTACGCACCTCTCCATTATTGCAGCTGCTCCACGGTACTGGCCTTGACTGCAGCCATGGCAGCATCAACAACGTCATCAATCGCATCTAGCGTTGTTCTGCCTGCTGGCGGTGTCCATGTTCGAGACTCCACTAGGTGGGGTAGCGCAGCTACTGCACCGATGGGCTCGATACCCATCGCGGTCAGCCGCTCGACCAACTCCTCGAAGACCTCCTCTTTGCGCAAGCACCAGGTAGAAGCAAAGCACCGCCAGAACGTCCAGCCCGCGCGCTCCAGAATACGCTGGCGGTTCATGTCGCTCTGCCAGCGGTCAGGCCCGTGGTACGCGTCTCCGTCGCATTCGACCGCAAGGCGCGCATCATTAGCGCCTTCCACCACCATATCCAGCCGGTACGCTCCGCTCTTCACCTGCGGGATGACGCGGTAGCCGCGCTGCACGAGCATGGTGAACACCTCACGCTCGAATCCAGATTCGCACAGTTTGATAAGGCTATCCTGGCCGTCCACACCCTGCGTGACCTTTGGCTTGCCGAAGTGCTCGAGCAAGGTCATGCGAATGTCCTTGTCCGAGACTTGCTCGGCGGTCACAGAGCGAACCAGGTACATGCGGTCGCGCGCGCGGCTGGCCGCCACATTGAAGCGCTGGTCGTATGCATTGCCAGAGAGGGGGTGGCAGCGCTCGGGGTCGGCCACCATGGACAGGAACATAATGTCACGCTCGCTACCCTGGAAAGTGCGCGCATCTCCGCAATCAAACTCGCGGCGTAACAGTTCTGAGGCGGAACACCGCTCGCGCACCAAAGTGTCGATGTACTTGGCCTGCTCCATTCCCAAAAGCGACACCACACCAATAGTGCGCCCAGCGTATCGGTCATCCTCCAGGATGGCACTGATTTCTGTGGCGATAGCCTCTGCCTCGAGTCGATTGCAGTCGTGCCTGTCCCGCATGCCGCCCGGCACATGGATGTCGATGAGCGGCGGGTCGAGGCGTTCAGACGCCAGAGGGATACGCAACGGCTGGATGGCACCCTTATAGAACTGGTTGGAGTACGCGATGATGGGCGGCACACAGCGGAAATGCTCGCGCAGCATGACTTGGTCGGCAGCGAAAACCCGGGCAGCCAAGTCATAGAGGGATTTCTCCGGGGTCATATCCTGACCATATGGCTGGTCGCCAAGGAAGCGCGTACGCAATTCGTCAATCGCAGCGCTAGAGACGAAGCTCCCATCTGGTGAGACTTGCTTGTCGTCGCCTACTACCAGAATTTTCTTCGCACGAACGATAGCCGGCAGCGCCCACAGGTCCGACTGTGAGGCCTCGTCGACGATGACTAAGTCGAAGGCGCCGATGTCCGCGGGCATCGACTCCGAAATTTTGGCGTGGCTCATAATCCAGCACGGCACAGCGCCCGCGGCATCCACCATCGACTGTTGAGCGTCTCTTCGGTAGCGCACAGCGTTCGGCCCCGTCCCCTTACCGATGCGCCGAATGGCTGTCGCGTAGCCAGCGAGCGCTTGCAGGACCTTTGGGCTGGCATTGTTTTTTGTCGCAAGCCAAGCAGCCTTGCCCACGACCTCCTTGTACATCTGCGCCAGTGCCGCTTCAAGGTCGGTGCGCCGAGCGTGGAGTTCCACTAGCTCTTTGCGTGCTTCAATCTTGTCGAGATGGGAACGCATACGGGCCCAGTTCCATGCCTCTCTCCAGGAAGCCGGGAAAGCCGAATCCTCGGTCCCATTGGCCACAGGCACGTGTAACACCCTTCCAGCGATGTTTACGCCGCCAGCCGAGTAGAGACGCGCAGCAAACTCTTTCACTCGGCCAATGACAGGTGCCAGTCCGCACACTCGGCGCAGTTCCACAATGAGCTCGGTGTAATCGGCAGCGACTCGGGCACTTTCCTTCGTCGAATTGCCCAGCGACTGGTCGACGAAGTCCCGCAGCCTCTGTGTGATGGGCCCGCTCTTGCCTGCAAGCCGCTCCTGCAGCTGGCTGAGGGCGACGGAAGCCTCTGCCAGTTCCGCGCGCGTCAGGTGCTGCACGAGGTAGCCACGCACCGCTTCATAGTCCTCATGGTTGCCACACGCCAGATTTGCGGGAGCACGGGCAAACACGGCCTCGCCGGCTCGGTGCAGCATCGCATCAAACTTGGTCGCCAGGTTATGCGCTCTCTTAGCAGCAACGGTGACTCGCTCGAGCATACGCAACTGAGCGACCCCGCCCAGCAGGCTTGGAAGTTCGAGGACTTCCGCAACAGGATTCCAGCGGCTGGAGAACGATAAGACCTGCTCATGCAATTTCAGGTAGGACTGAACATGCTGCCAGTCGTCGCTTGAGGCTGGTGTTAGGCCATTTACCTTGACTTTGGCAACATGGTCCTTCGCCTCACCGGCGCCAATGGCCATAAAGCCGAATGGCCTGCCGGTCGCAGCGGCGCGCCCGACGGCTTCGACTGTCTTGGGATGGGCCAGGCCTTCTGAGGGGAAATCTACAGGCCGCTTCATAAAGGCAGAGCGCGCTTCCACGAGACGAGTCGCATCATCGAATAGTGCCACCAGCGCATCGATTTCGGTGGCATATGAGGGTTGCGCACACTTGCGGCGAAGCGCTTCTGGCCAATCGGATTCCACGTCCGCCAATGCTTTCAGCTCTGCCTGGGCGTCTCCAAGCTGGGTAAGCAAGGTGCGCGCAGACTGCAATACCTCGGGAGTCAGCGCTCGCAGCGGTGGAAGTTGGCCCGACTGAGTCGCCTCATCGAGCGACTTTAGCTTGCACAACAGCGTGTGCAGCTGAGCAACATGGGCTGGCTGAGGCAGCTCATCCGGGCTGGGAAGTTCCGCAGCCAAGTAGGCGAGGTCCGCCCCCAAATTCCGCCGGTCTTCGCGTAGACGGGCTCCCTCCTCATTGGATAGCGGGGGCGCGTGCTGCGAGTCGAGCGATAATTCGTCGTCGAACCACGCATATTGAGGAGCACCTTTGACGACGAGTTCAGCCAGTTCTTCCGCCCTGTAGCTCGCTCCATCGACAGGAGTCTCGGCCAACTGCAGCATAGCGATTTCATCGACACGGCGGTCGATGTTCACCAACTCATGGTGCGTGCGGTCAATCGCCCGATGGAGCCGGTCAATTTCGTCGCGCGTCGCTTCCGGATTGAGCTGAGATACCTGATGCTGGATAGCCTCGATTGAGGCCTGGAACTGGCGGATACCATCTCGGTCTCCTGCCAGGAGGGCGACCGTCAGCGGCTGGACTTCCTTGGGAATCTTCCCTTGCAGCACTTCTAGGGCAGGCTCCCCCTTAGACGTCACCAGAACTCGCTTACCCGTAGCCAAGTAGTGGCAGATTATGTTCGCGATGGTGTGAGTCTTGCCCGTGCCCGGCGGCCCTTGCACCGTCACGCCGGCGGCGCGCTCTAGGCGCTGCACGATGGTGACCTGCTCCTGGTTGTATGGCAGCGGGAAGTACAGCTCCTTGGTTTCGCCGCCCCCGTTACTGCTGCTGGCACCACGGCTAGAAATACCGCGGAAGTTTACTGCCTGGTGTTCGAGGGGAATATCCGATGGCGGCGTCACCAGCGCTAGTGGGCCATCGGGAATCTCGCAGCCTGCTTCCAACTGGCTGCGGATGTTCTTCAAATCGGCAACTAGGTAGTTGCTCGACTTTGGGCGCGTGAATACAACCCATGAGTCCGTGACCACCAAATGTTCCCCTGCGGCGGGCGCGTCCTGGCCGCGGGCAAGCACTTCCACATAGGTGCCCTTGCTGTCCAGATTGCGGGCAACAAGTTTGAGCACATCGGCGTAGCTCGATGGGGAAAACGGCGATACCGGCGTGTCTTTGTGCTGGGAGAGATGCTCAAGCATCGCTTTTTCGCACTCGGAAGCGCCATGCGTGCCGCACGCGACGAACCCATCCATTTCGCAACCCGGCTCAGTGGCGCGCGGCCGCACC